>Ga0209737_10000345_pt1 | contig 40660 bp, 28 predicted proteins | sample TergutCu122P3_FD_187284 | JGI IMG/M metagenome (GOLD analysis project Ga0209737, IMG submission 187284) | Cubitermes ugandensis P3 segment gut microbial communities from Kakamega Forest, Kenya - Cu122 P3 (SPAdes) (version 2) | ecosystem: Host-associated > Arthropoda: Insects > Digestive system...
CAACAAAAGTCTTCTTTCCGGGGAGTTGTTCAGAATGCTGTTGTAGTCGAGCTTAAGGGCAATGTCCGGATAGTCCGGAAATGCCGGATTATTCACCTCTCGAACAAATGAAAAACTGCTGAACCTTGTAACCCCCTCTTGCCAGGTGTGCCCTCTGGAAAGCAAAAGCATGCTGTCGTTAAAAATGTCCTTGAGGCGCTCATAGAAGGCTTCTTCTTCAAACAGGCTGTCCACGAGGGCGCCAAGCTGCTCCGGAGATTCGGCAAGGCGCGCCTCTTCTGCCTCGGTAGGCAGGCGCCCGGCAATGTTGATGGCGGCTTTGCGGAATGTCGCTTGCGCATCCAAAAGCCGCACTTCTTTCAGCCTAGCGTCCATGCGCGCGGCGACATGGGTGCAGGAGGGCGCAGACATGCCTTTGTTTTTAAGCTCCTCGTTTTTAAGCTCATTGTCTTCAAGAGCGGCGATAAAGCTTTGCAGCTGTGCATATTCTTTGCTGCCTTTTGCAAAAACGACGCCTCCGGTATGCGGAATTTCATTGGAGGCTTTGGCCAGCACATACGAAATCCCCTTCGCCTTCTCCAGCGCCAAAGCAGCAAGGCTGTCGCGGTTGGCTTGTGCCGCATTGGGATAAGACTCAGACAACAAGACAAAACGCGACAGCTGCGCAATGCCTGAGGGGCTGTGGCAACCCAGACAGTTTTGCATGAGCACAGGTGCCCAAAGCTCCTGGTGAAAGTGTTGTCGTTGGGCTTGGCAGAAAGCCTCCTCGTCCACGCCCCCTATGGCGGAAGTGTGTCCGTCACAAGCAAAATTTAAAAACCAAACGGCGACAAAAAAGAGACGCCAACTCCAGTGCTTAGAAGATTTTTTGTGCATGTTTTGGCCTCTGAGCTTTCACGGATGATGTCCTACATTAACCCATGAAAGTATACTTGCGTGAGCCAATTCTTAGACATGGTATGCCCGAGTAACACCTGCATTTATTGTGAGGTATGGGAGTCCAGAGCCTTCGCCGGAGGCAATGGCAAAACAAGCGGAGGGCTAAACCGGTCTAATCCCCCATCGTGGGGTTTTGTATGCCGCCGACACCCCGTAAAATCGGCAAAAAGCCGGCCCTCCACTCCCAGTCTCCCTGGGCGGAGAAGTCCCAGGAAACCAGGGTGGTCCAGAAAAACAGCGCGTTGAACATGGAGTGGGTGGCGCCGTCCTTTGCGTCATGGCGGGCGGTGGTGAAAGTGGGTACATAGGGGGTACCACTCAGGTACAGTTCCATGTCGCCGCGGGCGTAGTTGTCTGACAGAATGCCGCTCGGGTACCCCACTACGCGTCCGATGGAGGTGCCGATGTCAATGTGGGCGGCGAGGATATTGGGGGCCAGCGCAACGCTGTTTCGCACTGTGCCATTGCTTTGCCCCACCAGGCCGCCCACTTCGTTGTAGCCTTCGACGCTGCCTGTCGCGTAGCTTTTTTCTATTTTGCCGCCATTGTCTACCCCTACCAGGCCGCCGATGGCCCAGCCCCCTCCGCCTTTGACTTTGCCTGTGGCATAGCTGTTGTACACGCCGCCAAGGCTCCAGTTGGAGCCCGCCAGGCCGCCGGTACTGCCAAAACCCTCTACGCTGCTTGTGGCATAGCTGTGGTGCACCTCGCCGGAGTTTGCCCCCACCAAGCCGCCAATACTGTGCCCGCCTTCGACGCTGCCTGTGGCATAACTCTTCCCTAGGGTGCCGCTCTTGTTGTCCCCTACCAGACCGCCGACCTCGCCCTCGCCCGCAATGCTGCCTCCGGCATGGCTGTTGTACACTGTGCCGCCCGCGTTTCTCCCCACCAGGCCGCCGACACTCCGGTGGCCTTTGACGCGGACGTTGTCCAGCCCAAGGTTTTTGATGGCGGCGCTTGGGCCTGTCGCGCCAAACATGCCTTGATAATTGGCCTCGGGGGCGTGGATGGCAAGGCCAGAAATGCTGTGGCCCTCACCGTCGAAGCTGCCGGAAAACAGACGGTTGTTGCTCTCGTTGGCGTAGCCGTCGTAGGTGCCTATCGCTATCCAGTTGCTTTGCTCTGCCTCCGGCGGCGTCAAATGCACGTTTTCTGCCAGCCGATAATGTCGCCTAAGGCCCTCGGGCGTGTTGGCGTACTCGTTAAAAACCCTTATGTTTCCCTGGTGTACCGGAATGGGGTGGGTGTTTTGCAGCCCATCGAGGATGTAAACCACGAGGGTGAGGGAGGCCCCCAAATACCCATAACCCTCCGGCATGCCTTCCAAATCAACACTCAGCAGCAGCGGCGCTCTGCCAAAGGCCTCCTTAAAGTCATACGCAACGCTGAATTGAAAAGCATGTCCCTGCTCGGTGCGGAGGGAGGCAACGGGGGATACAGAAAATCCCCTCACACCCATGTACCTTATGCGCAGCCTTGTACGGCCCGCCGCCGCTTCGTCTCCAAACCCCACCACCCTCACCGTGAAAGTGGCAGAGCCTTCGCCCGGCATCGGCGTAAGCATTGCCTCGTTGTCACTGACTTCCACCTTAAAGGACTTGTTGCCCGAAGGACAAGCGCCCAACACCGCCCCCAGGCCAAGCAGGCACAGCGCCAGGGCGAGGCTTTTGGAAGCCCGCATTGCGGTTGTTTCCACTGGTGTTTGCTTGTGTTTTTCCATGGGCTCCCTCTTCGGTTTCGCCCTTTGCTGCGACATGTTGCGCGCCCTGTTTTCTGCCACTTTGGACCTCTTGAGCCTTTTTTAACACAATGCCCGGCCATGGGCCTTCATTTAACCCTTCTCCATGGCTTGGCGTTGTCCAGGGGGGTTAGGAAGCCACCTTCGAAAACTTTTTGGATTTTCTGCCCTCTTTCGGGCCCTTGGAAACCTCCTGGGGCAGCGACACACACTTCAGACGCACATAGCCCAGCCGCGCGTAAACCTCATGTATGCGCACGACACAGCGCATGCCCAGCTGCAGGTTTCGCCCGTTGGGAAGCACAAAGCAATAATTTGCCTCGTCGAAATAGGCGGCCCTCCCCAATTCCTTCAGGCGCAAAAGGCCCTCCACCCACAGGCCGTCCAGCTCTATAAAGCAGCCCCTCTTCGCAAAGCCTACAAGGGTTCCCTCGAAACTTTTTCCCAGGTGTTTTTGCGCCACATAGGCGCCGCCGCAGGAAACCACATCCCTCTCCAGCCTCATGGCCATATGCTCCCGCTCGGAGCAATGCCTTCCTAACTCGGACAGGGCCCTCTCCTCTGCGGGCAAACGCTTTTGGGCCCAATGGGCTTTGAGGATGCGGTGTGTCCATAAGTCGGGGTAGCGGCGGATGGGGGCCGTAAAATGCAAATAGGCGGAGGAGCCCAGTCCATAATGGCCCTCATTCTTCGCGACATAGAGCGCCTGGCTCATGGAGCGCAGCAACAAATGCTCCAGCAAACGCTCCTCGGGTTTGCCTCTTACGGAGCCAAGCAGCTGGCTAAAGGCGCGCGGGTTGGGCTTGTCCATGGAAAAACCCATGGCGCCAACGGCCTTTGAAAAAAACCGCAGCTTCTTGTCGTCAGGAGCGCCATGGCAACGAAAAAGCACCGGCAGCCCTCGGCGCTCGGCATAGCGCGCCACGGCCTCATTGGCGCGCAACATAAAAGCCTCAATTAAACGGTGGCTTTCCAGCTGGCGGCTTAGGCGAATTTGAGAAGGGTTGCCCTGGGCGTCCACCTCCAAACGCCGCTCTGAAAGCTGCAACTCCAAAGCCCCCCTCTTCGCGCGCAGGGCATGCAAACGCGAGGCAAGCAGGCGCGCATTTTCCAGCATGGGAAGAAAGGGGCGAAGGGCCTTGGGCGGGCGGCCCTCAAAACAGCTTTGTACCGCTTCATAGGTGAGCCGGGCGGCGCTCTGGATGAGGGCGGGGTATATTTCTGTCTCCAGAAAACGCCCCTGGGCATCCAACACCATGTCCGCCACCAGGCACAGCCTCTCCTGCCCGGGCAGCAGGGAGCACATTTGGTTCGAAAGACGCTCCGGAAGCATGGGCAGCACGCGGTTTATCAAATAAACAGAGGTGGCCCTTGTCCGCGCGTGCAAGTCCAGGGCGCTGCCTTCAGGCACATAGTGGGCAACATCCGAAATGGCCACCCACAGGCGAAAGCCCTCTTTGCGCCGCTCTACATAAACAGCGTCGTCAAAGTCTTTGGCGTCTTCACCATCTATGGTGACAAAAGAGAGCGCACGCAAGTCCCTGCGGGCGTTGTCCGCGCGCTCTTCTGGCAACACCTGCGTGGGAATTTTAAGCGTCTGCACCAAAGCCGCCTTGGAGGTGCCCAGGCTAAACTCTGACTCATCAATCAACTCGGAAACGGTGGCCTCAAAACGAGGCGAAGGAGGCTCTGGTTTTTGCACAAAAATTTGCCGCCTTATCAAGGCTCTTGGGGAAGAACTGTTATATGCAAACGAAGACTGCGATCAAACTGCTGGGGGCTGACCACCTTGGATAAGAAAAAATCCAGCTCCACCACTCCCGGGGCGCGTGGAAAGAAGAAAAACTCTTTCTGCACTTCCTTGGCTTCTTCGCCTTGAAGGCGGGAAACCACTTCCCTCAAGCCCAGGCGCTTGGCCGCGGCAATGTCCACTGTCCAAATATGCTGAGGGACTTCCGTGAGGCATACCAACAGGGGTTGCTCGCCTTCCAAAATGACAGACGGCGTCTCTTCCAGGTGCTTGACGGTGCAAATGTCCAAACCTTCCCGGGAAACAGTCCTCAGGGTGGGCGCGCGCAACTCATGGCTTTCTACCAGAATGCGGCCGCTCCAGCCTGTTTCTTTTTCAAGGACGCCCGTCACCTGCAGCGTTTGCCCTATGCAAGGCCTCAAGCTTTCTACGCCTTTTCCTTCCATTTTGAAAGTCACCTGTTGCCATGTCCCCTGCCCTCCGAGGACCAGGTTGCAGTCTCTTCCGGAAACCTCCAATATCCCCCGGACAGAGGCAAAACCCCTCATCCCTGTCCCCATCCCCGGGGTGGTTATTTGCTGGAGCTCCCCGGGGGACAAAAATTGCAGCTTGGGCTCTGCTGCCACGGGGGCGGGGGCAGGCTCAGGCTCCATGGATTTGGCGGAGTATTTGCGCACATCCACAGTGCCGCCGTAGTTGTGCGTCTTGCGGATGAGGCCGTTGACGGAAACCCGGTGCTGGGCGTAGGCGGGGAGGACTTCCTGGTCCGGCCCCTGGAGGAGGAAGTACAACTCGCGGCGATCTCTGCCTACCACCTCCAGGTAGGGCAAACCCATGTGCAAAAGCAGCCTCCCCTTCATGGAGCCTTCTCCTGCAACCCCCCGGCCGGAGGCTACGGTGAGCACCTGCTCCATCTCCCGCCTGTTGAGCGCCGTCATGAGTGCCGGCAATTCGCTGCGCTTAGGCGCAGGCTTTTCGGGCAGAGGGCCAAAAAACATGGCTAGATCTAAACCCTCTGGCCTATCGGCCAACTCCGCAGAGGGCTCCTCCGCCAAAGCCTCCGCTAAGGTGGCCATGGAAGAAGCCAAAGCCCCGGCCCACTTGCCGGATGCAACACCGCTGGGCTTGGTACGCAAAGCTTGCTTCGCCGAAGCCGCCTCTGCCAAAGCGGGTTTGGCCACAGCAGCCTTTGGCAAAGCGGGTTTGGCCACAGCCCCTTTCTCTGAAGCAACCTTCGCCACGGGGGTTTTCGCTAAACCGGCTTTCGCGGCAACGGCTTTTGCCAAAGGTTTGGCCACAAAACCTTTCTCTGCAGCAGCCTTCGCCACAGGGGGTTTTGCCACAGGGGGTTTTTCCAAAACCCTTTTGTCTGAAGCAGCTTTCGCCAGGGGGGGGTTCACCGGAATGGCTTTGGTGGCCATGGCTTTGGTGGCAGCAGCTTTGGTAGCAGCGGCTTTTGCCGAAACGGTTTTCGCCACAACCCCTTTCTCTGAAGCAGCCTTCGCCGGAGCGGCTTTCGCAGCGGGGGCTTTGGCCAAAGCGGCTTTGGGCAACACAGAGGCGGGTGTAGACTTGCCCGGCTTTCGCAAAGGGGCAGCAAGCAATGCCCGCTGGGGCTTAGGAGCATTGGCGGCGGGTTTGGCAGGTTTTTGCAAAACCTTCGTCTTCGTTTTGAGACTTTGGCCCGAAGAAGCCGTTTTCTTTTGTCCACCCACCTTGGAGGAAGTTGCCTGGGGGGGGGAGACTTTTCGGGTCTTGTTCTTTTTTGAAGAGGTGGACTTGGCTGCAGACTTCAGCTTCTTGCTGGCCACGCTTTCTCCTTCGTCAATGAAAGCTTAAGTGGGCGTTGTTTTTCCACCCCCTCGTAATGGGAGCAAAGCTTGATGTCAACAAACCATCTGCTGCGACACACATTTTTTGTGCATTTGCCCGCGCTTCCTCGGTCTAGGGCCTGTCCCTAAATGAGGATTTTTGTTCTCTGGTGGTTGAAGTGAGCCGCTCTTAACGTCACCCCTGCGAAAGCAGGGGTCCAGAACTGCAGTCGAAACTCTATTGACTTTATTTCCTTGAACCACGCAGCTGCAGAACTCCGCTTTCGCGGGGGCGACGGGAAAAAAGGCTCAATCAACCCTAAACCGGCCTAGTGCGACAAGCAATTCATGCTCTATGTCCGGACTTGTCCTTGGGGACGCGCTATGAGGTTGGCATGCAGGCGGGTTTGTGGCAAGGAAGGAGCGCCCATGAATGCTGCTGACCGTTTCCTCCGGCTCCTTCAAAAATATGCCCAGGCCGAGCTGCCAACCCGGTGGGGCACTTTTTCCATTCTGGTTTTTCAGGAAAAGCACACCGGCGTTGAGCATTTGGCTTTGGTTTTCGGAAACGTCAAAGGCGCTGAGAATGTGGCTACCCGGCTGCACTCGGAATGCCTGACCAGTGAGGTGCTGGGCAGTTTGCGTTGTGACTGCAAGGCTCAGCTGGATTGGGCCATGGAATACATTGCGCAAAAAAAACAGGGCATCCTCATTTACCTGCGTCAGGAAGGGCGCGGCATTGGCCTGGGCAACAAAGTCAGAGCCTATGCCCTGCAACAACAATCCGGCTTGGACACCGTCGACGCCAATGTACACCTGGGGTTTCCGGACGACATGCGCAGCTATGAAGTGGCGGTAGAAATTCTCAACCACCTGGAGGTGGCCTCGGTGGCGCTGATGACCAACAACCCCAAAAAACTGGCAGGCCTCCGGGAGGGGGGCATTCACATTCAGCAGCGCATTCCAACGCCCGTTGCGTTGACGCCCAGCAACAAAGACTACCTCCAGACGAAGAAAGAGCGCTCAGGCCACCTCATTCAAATGGAGGAGACGCCGGAAGTGGAATTGAAACTCGTCTCCCGCTCCTGAGTCTCTACGCGCTCATAGCCAAAAACCTCGCAAAAGGCCTGCAGCAATGCAGGCTCCACCTGCGCGCGCGAAGGCGCCGTTGGCAGCTCCTCCTTCAGGGAAGTCACCCCCGCTTCCCGAAGGCCGCAGGGGACAATCCACTCAAAAAACCCAAGGTTGGGCGCTACATTCAGCGCAAAACCATGGCGCGTCTGCCAGCGCGAAAGGTGCACGCCCACAGCCGCCAGTTTGCGCAAGTCCCCGTGACGGCTCTCCAGCCATACGCCGGGCCACCGCTCCTGCCGGCGGCAACAAAGCCCCCAGGGCCTTAAGGCCACAATCAGCACCTCCTCCAGGGCCCTCATGTACTTTTTGACGTCCCTCCAGGCCCCCTCCAGCTGCAGCAAGGGGTAGCCCACCAGCTGCCCTGGACAGTGTACTGTTACATCTCCTCCGCGGTCTGCCTCGTGGAGCTCTATGCCGTGGGCCGCCAAAACCTCCTTCGAGGCCAACAGGTGCGCCGCCTTGGCCGAGCGCCCCAGCGTCACCACCGGACTATGCTCCAACAATACAAGGCTGTCTCCCGCCTGCCCCTCCCGTTGCGCCGCCTGAATGCGGTGCTGCAAGGCAAGCCCTTCTGCATAGGGGGTTTGTCCCAAACTCCTTAGCTGCAGCGTCTTCACCGGAAAGCTCCCTTCGGCATTCAGGTGGAGCAGGCCTCGTTGTATGACTTGATGGCATCCGGGTGGTTTTGCTCGGCTGCTTCACGCAACCACCTGCAGCCTTTCTGTGGATCTTTAATGATTCCCTCGCCTGTGAGATGCATCTTCCCCAGAGTATATTGAGCGGCTGCATGCCCCTGGTTGGCCGCCTTGGTAAACCACACGACGGCCCCTGCAGGGTCCTGAGAGACCACCTTGCCGGCCTTGTGCATGAGGCCGAGGAAATAGGAGGCCTGCCCCACCCCTTGCTCTGCTGCTTTGGTGTACCACTCCACCGTTTTCTTGTAGTCTTGGGGCACCCCTTCCCCTTTCTCATACATATCGCCCAGCATAAACTGGGCCTTCGCTATCCCCTGGATGGCCGCCCTCGTGTACCATTCGGCCGCCTTCTTGTAGTCCTGAGACACCCCATGCCCGCTGTAGTACATTTCGCCGAGTTTGAATTGGGCCTGGGCCACCCCCTGGGTGGCGGCTTTGGTGTACCACTCCACCGCCCTGCTGTGGTTTTGAGGCAGCCCCCGGCCTTCGAAGTACATGTGTCCAAGGCTCAGCTGCGCAATGGAATCTCCCTGGGAGGCGGCCCCCGTGTACCATTCGGCGGCCTTCTTGTCGCTGGGGGGCAGGCAAAGGGCATGCTCATGCATGAAGCCAAGGAAATATTGAGCGCCCGCATGCGCCTGGTCTGCGGCTTTTGCCAGCCACCCCACAGCTTTTTTGCAGTCCTCCGGCGTGCCGCGGCCCTGGGCAAGCATAACACCCAGTCTGAATTGGGCCTCCACATCTCCTTGCTCAGCGGCCTGTGCGAGGCGCTCTGCCTCTCCTGCTTTTCCGGGGGAAACAGCTCCGCTTGGAGGCTTCGGACACCCAAGCAGAGAAAAAACCAGACACAATGCCCAAGCGGCTGGATAAGCGTTTTGTTGCCACAGCCTGACAAGCCTCATGCAGGCCTCTCTTAAAACGAATTGCCGCCTCCTTCAACAAAAGACGTCTTCCACAACAAACAAAGCTACCCTCCCGCCACCTGTGTTTTGAATTCCGGCGCTGGCTATGTAGCGGGCTGTATCGTTGCCTATGTAGCGGGCTGTGTCGCTGCCTATGTAGCTGGCTGTTCCGCGGGCTGTGTCGCTGCCTATTGAGCTGGCTGTGTAGCGGCCTGTGTCATACCTTCGCTGCCGCCTCCGGGGGAAAAACCCAGGGCTTCCAATAAATGCATGCGTACAGGAAACAAGGCCAACAAGGCCGACAAGCGGCGCCGCGCTCTGGGGCTGTGCGCCTGTGTACGACGACACAGCAACAACTCATTCTTCGCCGAATGCTCCCACCCTACCAGCTCTGTCACCGCCACTTGGTAGCCCATGGCCTCCGCCACCAAACACCTCAGCACATTGCTTAGGTGAGCGCCAAACTCACGGCGGTGCAAGGCGCAGGCAAAAAGCGCCTGCAAGGCCGGCTCCGTCGGCTTGCACTGTGCCAGCGCACGCGCCAACTCCGCCTGACAGCACGGTACCAGGGCTATATGGTCTGCGCCCAACAACAAGGCGCGCGCCAAAGCATCGTCCGTCGCCGTGTCACAGGCATGCAAGCCTGTCATCAGGTGTACCCGCTCAGGCAGCACCGCATTCGCAATGGGCGCAGCCACAAAGCGAAGCTGCGAAAAACCCAAATCCTCGGCCATGGCCTTCGCGCGTGCCAAAAGCTCTGCGTTGGACTCTACGCAATAGAGCAGCCCGCGGCCGCGCTTGGCCAGCACCAACTCATGCAGCACAAAACCCAAATAGCCCTTGCCGGCGCCCACGTCCACAAGGCAGGGCTGGGCGTGCCGCGCATAAATGTCGTCAAGCGCCGGCTCCAGCAAACGTACCAGGTGGTTGACTTGCTTTAGCTTGCGGCGCGCGTCCGCATTCAGCGCGCCTGTGGGCGTCAACAAGTGCAAAGCCTTCAGGAGGGCCTTGGACTGGCCCTCCAAAAGCTCTGCCTCCACCTGCTCGGGCTTCAAACCCTGGCGGGACTTTTTTTCCTCCCGGGGAGCTTTTCCCAACCCGCGCCGAAGCTTGCGGCTCAGAGGGCCACCACCTCTTGTACCTCGGGGATGGCCTCCTTCAAACGCACCTCAATGCCCATCTTCAAAGTCACCTGCGCCGAGGGACAACCCGCACAGGCCCCCCGCATATGTACATAGGCGATGCCCCCGTCGAAACGCTCCAGGGAAATGTCCCCGCCGTCTCTGGCCAGGGCTGGGCGAATCTCCGCCTCCAGCACCTCCTCTATGCGGGACTCTATTCCGCTCCAGTCCTTCTTTGCCTGCATGCTTAAATGCTCAAGGCCCTCTTCTGTCAGTACCGCTTCGCCTGCCCCAAAGTGCTTTTCCAATGCCTCCACCACCTCGTCGTTCATGCGGACCCACTCCCCTTCTGCCGCCTTTGTTATGGAAATGAAACCCATGCCCAAGGTTACCGAGGCTACGCCTGGAAGCCCAAGCAACTTGTCTGCCAGGGGCGATAGGCTTTGGGCCTGCTCACCCGAAGAAAAACTCAGGCTGCCGGACGGAAGCACAGGACAGTTCAAAACATATTTCAACGTGTTGGGGTTGGGTGTCCACTCCAAATGGATGCCTAGGGCCATGGGAAACTCCTTGCAAAAAGAAGACAACGCGTCCTAGGATTAGGGCTTAGCTATGACAGAAGTCAACTTTGAGACTTGTCGGACAGCACCTACCGCTCAATACAGCAGCGTCTTTTCCTCCTGGGCTCTCACCTTCTCCTTCGGACTTTTGCTTCTATGAAACTTTGCCTGCCCTTCCTGGCTCTCTTCTTCCTCGCCTTCTCCGCTCAGGCGCAGCGCATTGTCGTCCTGCCTTCTCCCAACAAGGCTGCCTCCCCGGTCAATGAGCAGATTTATGACTTGCTGTGTGCGCAAACAAACGCTGAATGTGTGGACGCCCAAAGGGTGATGACACAAAAAAAACTCGACTGGAACAAAGTCAAAAAACAACGCGTTCGATGGATAGTGAGCATCCAATACCAGGCAACTCCTGCTCAAAAGGGCAAACCCGCCCAGCGAAAAGTGACGGTGCTGGCTCAAAATGCCTCTACCCGAAAAGTCCAGCTTCGGCCTGTGTACCCTTTGAGTTCAGCACGCACCTTAAGCAACAAAAACGCGGAGAAACTCAGCGAAACTTTCTTAACAACACTCCGGATTAAACCCGCTTTTTCGCCGGTGGCGCAGCATACGCCTGCGCCGGTGGCGCCTGCGCCTCCTGCGGATACGCTGCGCTTTGAGCAGACGCCTCCTCCGGAAGAGATGCCCCCTGCAGCACTCCTGGCGGAGACAATGCCTCCCCCGGTAGAAAAGCCTTCTTCAGAAAAGCCTTCTGCGAAGAAAAAGCCTAATCCCTACCCCATCGCCGCCGCCGAGTTGGGTTTGCATCTTTTCAACCACAAACATGAATTCGCCCAGCTGAGCTCTGACAACCTGCGCTCCTTCAGGGCCGGCATCCAAGCTACCCCGGCACTGCGGGCTGAATTCTATCCTCTGGCTTTGGCCGACTTCGGCTTGGCTTCCGGCATAGGGTTGGATTTTAACTTCGCTCTAAGCCTCGGGTTTAAAATCCAGGATGAGCATGCCAACAAATTCCCCATGCATTGGTCTTCGGTGGACGGGGGATTGCGCTGGCGTCTCCAATTCTCGAAGCAGTGGAGGGCGGCTGTCACGCCCATGGTGGGGATTCAGCGTACCAGTCTGTCTCATGGCGCACTCGCGGATGGGACACAGCTGGTGGGTTTCCCAAGTTTGAAAATAACGGCCATGCGGATAGGCCTGGGGGTGGAGCTGCCCTTTGCCTCGGACTGGGTTGTCATTTTCGGAGACTTCTCCTACCTGCCCGTGTTGTCCGCGAAGGAGCTTCTGGCAGCCCCCTATTTCCCCGAGGGCTCTGCCTTTGGACTTGAAGGCAAACTCGGCCTTGGAATAAAACTGTGGGGGCCGCTCTCCTTGCGCTTTTCGGGCTTTCTGTCTCGTACCAACTTCAAACTCAATGCCGCCGAAGGCAGCGAATATGTCGCCGACTCGGCCGCCTACCAACGCCTGGGCCTGCAAATGGGGGTTGCGGCTTCTTTTTGATGTGCTGCCGCCGGAGGCTTCAGCCGCCAGGAAGCGAAAAGACCCTTCAGGGAGGAGAGGAGACGCGATCGCGCCCGGCCCTTTTGGCCATATAGAGTTGAACATCCGCCGCCTTCACAAGCGCCATGGCCTCCTTCATCTCCACCGTCATGTCCGCAACCCCAAGCGACAAGCTGATTGGAATCTCCTTCCCATCGAAAATAAATTTGCGCTCTTTCGCTAAAAACCGAAGTTTTTCAGCGAATACCCGCGCATTCTTCACCCCGGATTCCGGCATGACAATTGCAAATTCTTCTCCCCCATAGCGCGCAAAACACTCCTCTTTCCGCACAAACGCAGAAACCGCATGCGCCAACTCCCTTAGGATAAAATCCCCGCCCAAATGTCCGTGCTTCTCATTCACCGCCCTGAAATGGTCCAAGTCAAACATGATGAGACTTAAATTCCTCGAATAACGCTTGGCCCTGCCAAACTCCCGCTCCAAAAACTCCAGGAAATAACGCTTGTTATAAATCTGCGTCAAACCGTCGATAATGGTAAGCTTGTAAATTTCCTCATGGTAGAGCGCTTCGACGTTGTTTCCTTGCAAAAACTTGAAAATGGCCCCCCCTACTCTGAGCAGGTCTCCGCCTTTGAGCATGCGCTCTTCCATCACCTCCTCTTCGTTTAAATAAGTCCCGTTGGTGGAACCTAAGTCTACAAGGTGGGGAAGCCCGTCCCGAATGGTCAGCTTGGCGTGCCTGCGAGAAACATTGTCCATGTCAACGACAATGTTGTTTTTTGCATCTCTTCCAATGGTAAACTCTTCCACGTCAAGCACATATCTCTTCCCTATGGTAGGGCCATGAATTTGCACCAGGCAGCCCTCCCGGCTAATAGAGAAGGGCTGGTTAAGCTTGGAAATTTTTGTTACTCGGGTTTCTTGACTGCCCATGATTACGGAACCTATCACAGCCTTAGTCGCCATGATGCCATCCAAAATAATTTTCGTTCTACAGGCAACTGTTTTGTTTCTTGCTCTTGCTTGCTCCAAAAACATAACCCCGCCAACGCTGGCTGGCTTTCCTCTCGAACAACAAAATGAACATTTTCGAGATTGGCGCTCTGTTTCCGTATGCAAAGCAGATGAGCACCTTGTTGAAAGAGAGCTTCAACGCTTCAACGCTTTTGCGGAGGGTTTCTTCAATGATACGTTGGATGGGAACAAGAAACTTTCGGAAGACAAAAAAGCCGCCCTCTTGGAATTGGCTCCTCAACTCCAGCCCCTGCTGGACGGCTTTGGACATCTGCTCGCCCAAATGCCCAAATGCTACTTTTTTCAAAACCCCCGCATCCGGGATTTGCATAGCCGGACCCGAGGGCACCGCGTCAATGTACTTCAACGCGTCTACCAAGCCCCAACCCTCCTGGAGGCCATCAGAGCAAGCGACGCCGTCCTCTTGTGGAAAAAAAACCAGGAAACCGCCCGCAAGAAAGCAAAATCCGAATGGTGCCCACCGTCTGGACAACGCGGCCCTAACCCGGAAATTTACTATGTCTCTGAAGATGACAGTTTCGTTAAGGAATGGTGGTTTTGCGATGGAACCCGAATGATTGCGAAACACGGAGAAGAGGCTTCTGTTGATTATTCGGAAGTGAAAACCCGCTACCCCAAAAAACTCTATTTGGATGCAGCTGACGATTATCCGGACAGCCAAGTCCAGCGCCCCCCCAAAAAATAAACGTCGACGAAAAAGGAGAAACCACCATGAGCAAATCCCTTGCAATGGTTTTGGCGGGCGGCGCGGGTACACGTTTGGAGCCTTTGACGCGAGAGCGCGCCAAGCCTGCCGTTCCCTTCGGCGGACGCTATCGCATCATCGACTTTTGTTTGTCGAATTTTGTCAACTCCGGAATTTATAAAATCAAAGTCCTCACGCAATACAAGTCGGACTCGCTCAACAACCACCTCTCGCGCGCCTGGCGAATGGCTGCTTTCATGGGCCATTATTGCGAGCCTGTGCCTGCACAAATGCGCACGGGAGGCGACTGGTATAAAGGCTCCGTCGACGCCATCTTCCAAAACCTAAACCTCATCTCCGACGAGCAGCCTGAGCATGTCTATGTCTTCGGCGCTGACCATATTTACCTCATGGACGTCACCCAAATGGAGGCCTTCCACCGCCAGCGCCAGGCGGACTGTACCGTTGCTGCCATCCCCGTCCCCATTGAGGAAGGCTCCCAATTCGGCATCATCGACGTCGACGAAAACGGCGCCATCCTCAACTTCCTTGAAAAACCCAAAAACCCTCCGCCTATGCCCAATAACCCCAGAATGTGTCTGGCTTCCATGGGCAATTACCTCTTTAATACCCCCGTCCTCGTGGAGGAAGTCATTCAGGACGCCAAGGAGCCCAACTCCTCCCATGACTTTGGCAAATCCATCCTCACCCAACTGCATAAACATGCCCGCGTCTTCGCCTATGACTTTGCAACCAACATCGTCCCGGGACAAACGCAAAATGAGCGCGGCTATTGGAGGGATGTCGGAAACATCGACGCTTATTATGCCGCGAATATGGATACTGTGGCGGTGGAGCCTGTCTTTAACCTCTATAACCGGCAATGGCCTGTCAGCACCCATGTGGCCAGCTTGCCCCCGGCGAAATTCGTCTTCGCGGACTTTGACAAAAGCCGTGCAGGCTACGCCACCGACAGCATGGTCAGCGAAGGCTGCATCATCTCCGGAGGCCGCGTTAACCGCTCCATCCTCTCCCCTCAGGTGCGTATCAACTCCTATTCTGAAGTCTCTGACTCCATCCTCCTGGAAAATGTCGAAGTCGGGCGACACTCCATCATCAAAAAAGCGATTATTGACAAGAATGTCACCATCCCCCCCAAAACCACCATCGGCGTCAACTTAGAGGAAGACCGAAAGCGCTTTCATGTTACCGACAGTGGGATTGTGGTCATCGCCAAAGGCACCCTCATCAGCTGAAGTGCCCTCTTCTTCGACGCCTCCCTGCCCACGCCATGCCCAAACCCTGGCTGGCGTGGGCTTGTTGTCTTGGGTGGCGGGTTTGCTGAGTTTCGAAATTCTGGCCCATGTGGGGGCCGGGCTTTGCCTTGTCGCTGCGCTTTTGGCCCTCCCACCACCCGAGGAGCTCAAAAAAGCCGCTTATACCTGGCGGTGGCTTTTGGCTTTTGTCCTCTGGGCCATTTTCGGCCCCTTGTGTTTTGGCTATGTGCCCAAAGGCTCCGGGGTTGGGCGCGCCTTGCTGCTGTTGGCGCTTCCTGTGGCTGCTTATGCTTTTTTTCTGGCAGGCCCCCAGTGGACAAAGCGCGTGCTTTGGGGCGGCATGGCTTTGTGGATGTTGTCTTGTCTGGCCGCGGCCTTGCAACATTTTGGCTTTTGGCCCTCGGCAGAATGGTTTTCAAAACTGCATTTTCTCAAAAGCGGTTTTGAGCGTGTCTATGAAGAAGTCCCCGGGCAACCAGGCCGCTATATGGCAGGGGGGCTTTCGTTTCACCGCTTGAAGTTTGCCAACGTCGGCAGCCTTTTTTCTGTGCTGAGTTTGGGACTTGCACTCTTTGCCGCCAAGCACTTTTCTGCAAAACACCGCTGGCCCTGGGTTGTCGTCTGCGTGCTCGGCACACTTTCTGTTGCCTGGTTTCCCTTTGCACGCATGGCCGCCTTTTCTTTGTTTCTGGCTTTGGCTTTTCAACTCTTCCTGGGCATCTCCCGGCGCAAGTGGGCCCTGCTGTGTGTCTTTGGACTCGTGCTGACATCTGCTTTGGCACTCACACTGAATGAAGGCTTTCGTACCCGCATCGCCTCCTCGCTGAGCGACGAAGGCAGCGGAAACCGCACCGCCTTCTGGAGCTCAGCCTGGCGCGCCTTCAGCTCCTCTCCACTGGTCGGCATCGGCGCGGGCAAATTTCGGCCCTCTGCATTCCCTCCGGACAACAAGGACGTGCCTGAAAAAGACATGCCCGAAAACGTGAAAACCCACCCCGGAAAAGCCCACAACCAAGCGCTGTCCATTGCGGCTGAAAGCGGGGGGGTTGGGTTGTTTCTTGCCTTCATGGCGTTTTTTTCTCTGGCAAAAACTTTTCTTCGTCAACAAGGCTTCGGCGCAACGGGTTTGAGTGTTTTGCTTTTTTTCGCGTGCTTAAGCCTTGTGCACGATCCACTCTTCCACGACGTCTTTATTTTGGCCTTCACCTGGGCGCTGGGCGCTTGTCTGGCTTTTGCTAAGCAACCCTCGACATCCGCTGAAGTTCCTCATCCACCTTCGCCAGCATCTGCTTTTTGGGGGCCTCCTCCATAAAGGCGGCTTCGAAACCATTGCGCGCTACCACACACAACTGCGCAAGCGTCATTCCTATTTCAAAATGGGCGCGGGCATACTCTCTGGAGAGTGTCGTGTCGGAAACCAGGCGGTTGTCGGTGTTCAGTGTTGCGCACATTCCCTGCTGTACAAAACGCTTCAAGGGGTGAGAGGCCACGTCTGCAACAGCCGCCGTTTGCACATTGGAAGTCGGGCAACATTCCAGTGGAATGCGCTTTTCTAAAACCTCTTTCTCCAGTGCTGCTTCCTCCACCAGGCGGACACCGTGGCCGAGGCGCTGGGCCTTCAGCAAATACAAAGCCTCCCTCACGGAGGCTGCGCCGGCTGCTTCCCCCGCGTGTACCGTCACCCCAAGCCCAAGCTTCGCCGCCCGCTCGAAAGCAGGCTTGTGGGGCTCCCCCGGGAATTGCGCTTCTCCTCCTGCTAAGTCAAAGGCTACAACGCCTCTTCCTGCAAACTGGCCGGCAACCTCCGCCAACTCCATGGAGGTTTTCAAGGGGAAATGCCGCAGCGTGCAAACAATGACGCCAAACCCAATGCCATATTTCTGCTGGGCTTTGAAAAGCCCGCGCAACACCGCTTCAACGGCTTCTTCCATGCGCAGGCCCCTTTCTGTGTGCAGCGCCGGAGAGTAGCGCACTTCAAGGTGGCGAATGTTTTCTTGGTGCGCATCTTCGGCCAACTCGAAGGCTGTGCGCTCCAGCGAGGCGGTATCTTGTAATACGGAAAGCGTCGTTGCAAATACGCGCAAATAGTCTGCCAGGTTTTCGCAGGGCATTCCAAGCCTCAACTGGCGTTTGAGCTCTTCGGGCAAGTCACTGCCCAGCCCAATGCCTTGTTCTTTCGCCAACACCATCAGCGTGTCGAGCCTCAGGCTGCCATCCAAATGGCAATGCAAGTCCGCCTTCGGCAACTCCAAAAACCATTGTTCTAAAGTTCCACTCATTTTGCGTCCCTTCATGCAAGCTGCAAAAACCGCGCAACAACTGTTTTGACGCCCACCGTTTCAAACCGCACAGTCAACTTCGCGTTGGAGCCCATTCCGCTGGCCGAAAGCACCTTCCCCTTTCCAAACTGCGCGTGGAAAACACGGGCGCCTACGGGGTTGTCGGCATGCTGTGAGTAGTCGTCGCTGCAATAGTCTTCGCCTCGGACAATGTTGCTGTCTGCAGGGCGTGGTTTGGGTGTTTGCTTGCTTTGTGGCCTTTGCATGTTTTGCATGGGCGGCCTGTGCGTTTGTGGCTTTTGGGAAAACAAAGCGTTTGCCTCAAAGAGGTTTTGAGGCACATCCAACACAAAGCGCGAGGGGGCATTAAACCGAAGTTCTCCAAACAAAGTCCTGCTTTGTGCGAGGCTCAAAATGAGCTTCTTGCGCGCACGTGTAAAGCCCACATAGCACAGGCGCCGCTCCTCATCCATTTCCTCTTCTTCTGCTTCAAAACCTGTCGCCCTCCGGTGGGGGAAAACTTCTTCCTCCATCCCTGTCATAAACACCGCGTCAAACTCCAAACCCTTCGCCGCATGCAGCGTCATCAGCGAAACCTTCCCAAGGCCTTCTTCTGTGTCGCTCTCGCTTGCCAGACTCATCTGCTCCAAAAAGGCTTCCAGTGGAGGCAACTTCTCCATGGCCTCCTCTTCTGCTCCTCCTGCTGCAGTGGCATAGCCATAGCCCTTGTCAAACTCCAGGGCGGCAGACACCAACTCCCTCAGGTTGTCCGCCCTTCCTTGGGCTTCTTCTCCGCCTTCCTGGATGAATGCTTCAAGCAACCCCGTCTCCTTCAGCATCTGCTCTGCTGCCAGGGCTACCTTCGGGGTTTCTCCTGCAAAAGAAATCAGCCTCAAAAGCAATTCGACAAAAAGGGCAATGCGCTTTTTGGCCAGAGCATTCAGCCCCTCTACCTCTTCGTGCTCAAGCAAGGCCTCATAGAAAGAAATTCCTTTTCTTCGCGCGTGGGCAAGCAGTCTTTCCACTGTTGTCTCGCCAATGCCTCGGGCGGGGACATTAATAATTCGCAACAAGTCTACGTCCGAGTGCGGGTTCGTCATTGCGCGGAAATAGGCGATGGCATCCTTTATCTCTGCGCGCTCCCAAAAACTGCGCCCGGCCAACAACACATAGGGCATGCGCGCCATGCGAAATGTCTCTTCCAAAACCCGGCTCTGGGCATGTGTCCTAAAAAAAACCGCCATCTCCGAGAGGGGAATGTCCTCCTCCCTCGAAAGCCTGTGAATGCGGGACACAATTTCCTGGGCTTCTGCACGCTCGTTGTGCGCGACAATGACGTCCAAAGCAGCTCCCTTGTCGCGCTCAGTCCACAGCCGCTTTTCCATGCGGTGGCGGTTCTTTGAAATGACGGCGTGGGCAGCGTCCAAAATGTTTTGGAAGGAGCGGTAATTTTGCTCCAGCTTGACAATTTTGGCGCCGGGGTAGGCTGTTTGAAAGCCAAGCAGGTTTCTGACGTCGGCGCCGCGCCAACGGTAAATGCTCTGGTCGTCGTCGCCTACGACGACCAGGTTGCCTTCGGGGGGAACCAGCAGCTTCAGCAAACTCCACTGTACGGCGTTGGTGTCTTGAAACTCATCGACAAGGACGTGTCGAAATTTTCGCTGGTATTTCTGGCGGAGCGCCTCGTTGTCACGAAGCAGCTTCACCCACAAAACCAGGAGGTCTCCAAAGTCTGCGGCGTTGGCGCGCGTCAGTTGCTTTTGGTAGAGCTCATAAACCTGTTTTTGGAAATGCCACTTTTTTAGCTTGCGCTCTGTCCGGGAAGACAGGCCTTCTGCCTCTTCTGAAAGGCTGTCAGCTTCGGGCTCTTCTCCCAACTCCTCGGGAAGCCTTCCTTCGTTCTTTTGCTTGTCGATGAACCTCAACATGTCTTTGGGGGAGACATGGTGTTCCTCTGCATTCATCTCCCGGAGCAAACGCCGAAGCAAAGAAAGCTGGTCTGCCTCGTCATAAATGACAAAGGAGCGCGACAGGCCGGCCGCCTCACTCTCTGTCCTCAAAACCCTCGCCGCCGTCGAGTGGAAAGTCGAAACCCACAGCGCGTCCGCCGCCAAACCCAACAGGGCTGAAAGCCGCTCCTTCATCTCCCTCGCCGCTTTGTTGGTGAATGTCACCGCCAGCACTTGCCAGGGCGCTACGCCATGGTTTTTCACCAAATGCGCAATCCTGTGCGTCAAAACCCGCGTCTTTCCGCTGCCGGCCCCCGCTAAAACCAGCATGGGGCCACCTTCAAACAACACCGCCTCTCTTTGAGGGGGATTCAGAGTCTCAATAAAACCCGTGGGCATGGGAAGACGCTGTTAGCATAAGCCTTGGCTCTTGGAAGACGGTTTTGCAATTTTGCCCAACTTCTGACAAAAGCCCCTCAATGCCCTCGCAAGCTTTCTCCCAAGACAAAACCCTCTTCCTGTGCACGCTGGGTTGCCCCAAAAACCAAGTGGACTCGGAAATTCTCCTAGGGCACCTCAAAGCCGATGGGTGGCATTTTGTGAGAGAGGCCGGGCAGGCACGCGTTATTCTTGTCAACACCTGCGCTTTCATCGGCCCGGCCAAAGAAGAGTCCGTGGATAAAATATTGGAGCTTGCTCAATATAAAGCGCAGGGGCGTTGTGACACTTTGGTTGTCTTGGGGTGCCTTGCTCAACGCTATGGAGAAACACTGGCCAAAGAAATGCCCGAGGTGGACTATTTCCTGGGGACTTCCAGCGTCGCGCAACTGGCACCTTTGCTCCTCCAAAAAGACAAACGACAAGAGCGCCTTCATGTACAAGAGCCTTCGTTTTTGCAAACCGCAAACACCCCTCGCGTCAACACGCTTTCTCCCTATTCGGCCTATTTGAAAATTGCGGAGGGCTGTGACAACGCTTGCAGCTTTTGCATCATTCCAAAACTGCGAGGGCCTTTGCGCTCGCGAAGCATTGCGGACTTGCTTGCCGAGGCACAAATGCTGCTTTGCGAAGGCGTCAAAGAGCTCATTCTGGTGGCACAGGACACCACGGCCTATGGCATGGACTTGCCGGGAAAACCCCAACTCGAAACTTTGTTGCAAGAGTTGAGTCAACTGCCTTTTGCGTGGATTCGGTTGCTGTATGCTTATCCACGCGTGCTTCGCCCAAGCTTTGTTCGGCTCATGGCGGACACCCCCAACATTGCGCGCTATATCGACATGCCTACGCAGCATGCATCTGACGCGCTGCTTCGCGCCATGAAGCGCGGCAGAGACAGCGCTTTTCTCAAAGCCATGCTGGCGGAGCTTCGCAGTGCCATTCCAAACCTGGTGCTGCGCACCAGTGTCATTGTGGGCTTCCCCGGAGAAACCGAGGAGGACTTTCAAACCCTGCTGCGCTTCATTGAAGAAATCCGCTTTGAGCGACTGGGCGCTTTTGTCTATTCCGACGAAGAAGGCACGGTGAGTTTTTTGCTGCCAGGCAAAGTGCCTTCCAAAATCAAAAACCAGCGCCACAAAAAACTCATGCTGGCACAGCAGCGCATTCACAAAGCGCACAACCAAAAACTCGTCGGCCAGACGCTTCCGGTGTTGGTGGAAGGAAGAAGCGAAGAAAGCGAGCACCTCCTTGTGGGGAGGCACGAGGGCCAGGCACCTGAAATCGACGGTCTGGTTTATATCAACGATGGAGAAGCCAGGGTGGGAGACATTTGTCCGGTGCACATTTCTCAGGCCTTTGAGTATGACTTGCTGGGCTGTGCACAACCCCCCTCTTGAGGTTGCTCAAATGTCTGCCATGGAAAAACCAACGACGCTGCTTTCTTTCCTTCCAGAGGCAACCCCAGGAAAAAGCCCCAAGGAGCTCGCCTTCGAAGCTTTCCTGAGTTTCGCTGAGTCCTTGGGCCTTGCCCTCTATGCCGCGCAGGAAGAAGCTGTTTTGGAGCTTTTTTCCGGCAAACACCTCATCCTTGCAACACCCACGGGCTCCGGAAAATCCATGGTGGCGCTGGCTTTGCACGCCCTCGCCTTCGTCGAGGGGAAAACCAGTTTTTATACCTGTCCCATTAAGGCCCTCGTCAATGAAAAATTCTTCGACTTGTGCAAAGCCTTCGGCCCTGACAATGTCGGCCTCCTCACCGGGGATGCTACTGTTAACCCCAAGGCCCCCATCCTCTGCTGCACGGCAGAAATTTTGGCCAACCTCTGCCTGCGCGAAGCACGCCTGTTTGCCGACGTTGTCATCATGGACGAGTTCCACTATTTCGGCGACAAGGAGCGCGGCACTGCCTGGCAAATTCCCCTCATCTCTCTCCCGGAAACACAGTTTCTTCTCATGTCCGCTACGCTGGGGGACATGTCTTCGCTGGTGCATTGGCTGGAAACCCGCACTGACAAAAGCGTGGCGCAAGTCCGGGGCAGCACGCGGCCTGTCCCTCTGGAGTTTCTCTATTCCACCTTGCCACTGCATGAAACCATTCAGCAGTTGCTGCGTGAAAACAAAGCGCCTGTCTATCTGGTTGGGTTTACGCAACGCAATGCGGTGGAGTCTGCTCAAAACTTGCTCTCCATTGACTTTCTCTCCAAGGCCGACAAGGACAAAATTAAAGAAGCCCTGGTGGGGTTTCGCTTTGACACCCCTTTTGGGAAAGAGCTTTCCAAGCTGCTTCGGCATGGCGTCGGCCTGCACCATGCGGGCTTGCTTCCCAAATATCGGCGCCTGGTGGAGCGCCTGGCGCAACAAGGCTTGCTGAAGGTGGTGTCAGGGACGGACACCCTGGGGGTGGGCGTCAACATTCCCATCCGCACGGTGCTGCTGACACAGCTTTGCAAATTTGACGGAGAAAAAACGGCGCTCCTTTCTGTGCGGGAGTTTTTGCAAATTGCAGGAAGGGCTGGCCGCAAGGGTTTTGACGAGAAAGGCTTTGTCGTCGCTCAAGCACCCGCTCATGTCATTGACAACCTCAAGCTGTCTCAAAAGCGCGCTGAAGGAAAAAAGGTGGTCATGCAAAAGCCTCCCACCAAAGGCTATGTGCATTGGGACGAAAAAACTTTTGAGCGCCTCCAAACCCAGCCTTGTGAAACCTTGCTTCCACGCTTTGAGTTAAGCCATGGCCTGCTTATGCAACTTTTGCAGGCCTGGGAGGCTTCTTCCGCGGGAGGCTATCGCAAACTGGTGGAGTTGGTGTTGTCTTCCATGAATTCCCCCGTGCAAAAACTCAAGCTGCTTCGACAAGCCAAAACCTTGCTGGCCTCCCTCGTCGACGCAGAGTTGGTGGCGGTTGAGAGACGAAGCAAAAACGGGCCTGCCAGACTCACGCTGCTCCCGGGCTTGCAAAAAGACTTTTCCCTCAACCACAGCCTCTCTTTGTTTTTGCTTGCCTGCCTTCCCTTCTTGGACACCGAGGCGCCTGCGCATGCCCTCGACGTCCTCTCCGCGGTGGAAAGCATTTTGGAAGACCCTTCTCCCATTTTGTATGCGCAATTAAACCAACTCAAAACTCAAAAAATGGCACAACTCAAAGCGGACGGCATCCCCTTTGAGGAGCGTCTGGAAGAGCTGGAAAAACTGGAGTGGCCCAAGCCTTTAGCGGATTTTCTCTATGGCACTTTTAACTGCTTTGCGAAGGCCCACCCCTGGCTCCAAAAAACCAACATTCGCCCCAAGTCCGTGGCCAGGGACTTGTTTGAAAGGGGCATGTCCTTCAACGAGTATGTACGTGAGTTGGGCGCTGCGCGCAGCGAGGGCATTTTGCTGCGCTATGTGGGCCAGGCCTATAAAACCTTGTTGCAAAACATTCCTTCTGCGCAGCGCAGCGAAGAGCTCGAAGAAATTCTCGCCTTCCTTCGCGCCTTCTTGAGTCAGGTGGACAGCAGCCTCCTGGAGGAGTGGGAAGGCATGCGGGAGGTGCCTTCGTCTCTGCCTGGAGGTGTGCCCGAAGAAACCACAAGCACTGTGGCGGGGCCCACCCCCGGGGAGTTGGCTAAAGACAAAAAAGCCCTGCTCCGCCGCCTGCGCGCAGAGCTGCACCTCCTGTCGCGCCAGCTGGCCCTCGGACAATGGGAGGAGGCCGCCTTCTGCCTCGGAGAGGACGCCTCCTGGGACGTCGGGGCCCTTGAGGAAGCTGTCTCCCCCTACTTGAAGGCACATGGCCCCTGGAATTTGACGCCCCTTTCCCGGCAAGCCCAGTGGACACGCCTGGAGAAGGGCTCCTCCCCCAGGCACTTTCTTCTTCTCCACACGCTTTTAAATGCCGAAGGAGAAGCCGAAGGCTCCCTCGAAGGAGAGGTGGACTTGTCCGGTGAAAGTTTTGCTTCAGGCCCTCTTTTTGTGTTGAAAAGAATTCACCTCCCCTAGGGTGTTGTGGCTTGACTTTGAGGCGAAACCGCCTTTACTGCCGCCCATGAAAAAACTGGGCATTGGCGGTTTTGACTTTGAGGCACTTCATCAACCTTCGGGCTTGGCACGTCTGCATGAGGTTTTTTTGCAAAGCCTTCAAGAAGCAGACCCACAACTCTCTCAAGCGTTTGAGGCCATGCGTGCGCAAGGAGACAAATGGGAGGAAACACCTCAAACCTCCAAAACCCTCATGGGCGTCGCCCGCCACTATAGCCAATTTGTCTGCCGCCTCTTTGGCATTGAGTCCGCCGCCGCTGCCAAAAAGCAGGCCTTGTTGTTTGAAAACACCCTGGCGCATTTTCGACGCGAGTTTGTTGCAAGGCGCGTCTTCAAAAAAGGCCAGGCCCCCTTCCATGACGAGCACGACATGGCCTATTGGGAAAGCCACGCGCAGCTTCTGCTTGAAAAAGCTTTTGGCTTTTCTGGAGGCGACGAAGAGGCCGCTTTTGCACAAGCGGCTTTGAAACTCATGGACATGAGCAAAGGCTTCGGAGGCGCCCCCGAGGAAGTGGCCAAGGCAACGGCTTTTGTGAATGCGTTGAAAGAAGCTTTGAAGCCCAGCGGCCTTGGACAACCCGAGTTTGCCAAGCTGCTCCTGGAAGAAAATGCCGAAGCCTCACTCAAAGGCCTTTTGCAATTTTGCGAGGACTATTGCCGCAAACGGCATGCCATGGGCTTGGCCTGTGCCTCCTGGAAAACCCTGAAGCTTCCTGCGCCCGTGGATTTTGAAGCCCTGGTGGATATGGAGCTTGCAAGCACCGCTCCTGCCCCTGTTTTGGGCGCCCCCGAAAAGCGCCTGGTGCGCAGAAAAGGGTTTCGCCTCACAGACAACCGCGGAAGCTTACGCGAAGTGGCGTGCACCCTCGATGACTGCATTTTCTGCCATGAGCGCGGCAAAGACAGCTGCCGAAAAGGCTTCTTCCAAAAAGCCGAGGACGGCAGCATGCAGCCCAAGAAAACCCCCCTGGGCGCCCCCCAAACGGGCTGCCCTCTGGATGAGCACATTTCAGAAGCACACAAGCTTCGCCAAGAAGGCGACGTCATTGCCGCGCTGGCAGTCATCTCCATCAACAACCCCCTGTGCGCCGGCACCGGGCACCGCATTTGCAACGACTGCATGCGCGCGTGCATTTTTCAAAAGCAAGAGCCTGTCAACATTCCGCTGGTGGAAACCAATACGCTGACGGACGTGCTGGAGCTTCCCTGGGGCGTTGAAGTCTATGCCCTCATGACGCGCTTCAACCCAATGAATGTGAGACGGCCGTTTATGCTTCCACCTCGCGGGCAAAATGTCCTCGTCGCGGGACTTGGGCCTGCGGGTTATACGCTGTGCCACTTTCTGGCCAACGAAGGCTTTGTGGTGGCCGGCGTTGACGGACTCAAACTGGAGCCTTTGCCGGACGCGTGGACGGGAAAAAACGGACACCCGTTGGAGCCCATTGAAAACTTCCAAACGCTGTGGACTTCCCTGGAAAAAAGGCGCGTGCGCGGTTTTGGCGGCGTCTCGGAATATGGGATTACGGTGCGCTGGGACAAAAACTTCCTCACCCTCCTCCAGCTTATTCTTGAGCGCAATGCCAACATCGTCCTCTTTGGCGGCGTCCGCCTGGGGGGCACCTTGCGCATTGAGGATGCCTGGCAGCTTGGCTTTCACCACGTGGCACTCGCTACGGGCGCAGGAAAGCCCACGCTGGTGCCCATGAAAAACAATTTGCTTCGCGGCATGCGCACTTCTTCGGACTTCCTCATGGGGCTTCAACTCTCCAGCGCCTTCAAACTCGAAAGCATGGCCAACCTTCAAGTGCAGCTTCCGGCCCTCGTCATTGGGGGCGGGCTTACTGCCATTGACACTTGCACAGAGCTTTTGGCTTATTACCCCGTGCAGGTGGAAAAAACCCTCTCCCTGTTTGAGCTCCTTTGTGCCAACCTCGGCGAAGAAAATGTGCTCGCCAAACTCGACGCCGAAGAGCGGGCCATCCTCCACACCTTCCTCTCCCATGGGAAACTCCTGCGCAAAGAGCGCGAGCGCGCCCACAAGGCCAATGAGGAGCCCAACTACCTCCCGCTGCTGAAGTCCTGGGGGGGAGTGAAGCTGTGCTATCGCCGTACGCTCAAGGACTCGCCGGCCTACCGCGTCAACCATGAGGAAATTGCCCACGCCCTGGCCGAGGGCATGGAAGTCTGTGAATTGCTCAGCCCAACAGCCGCCATCGCCGATGACTTTGGCGCCGTCAAAGCCCTCAAGTTTGAGCAAATGCAAGTTGCAGACGGCAAATTGTCGGGCACGGGAAACCATGTGGAGCTGCCTGCACGCACTGTCTGCATCGCCGCTGGTACCTCCCCTAACACCGTCTATGAGAAGGAGCACAGGGGCACCTTCTTGCTCAATGAAAAATCCGGCTACTTCCAAACCTTCAAACTCCTCGACGAGGGGGACACACTCTCTTTGGAGCCTGCCTCTCCTTCGGATGAGGGCGGCTTCTTCACCTCCTACCGGCAACAGCCTGAAAACCCCGACGAGCCTTTGCGTCTGGTTTCGGTTTATGGCGATAACCACCCGGGCTATGCCGGCAACGTCGTCAAGGCCATGGCTTCAGCCCGCAACGGCCATCGCCAACTGGTGCAGTTGTTTGCCAAACAGCGCAAAGCGCGCGAAGGCCAAAACCCCTTGGAATGGGAAAACCACCGGGAAACGCTGTTTGCCAAACTGAATGACTTGTTGGTTCCACAAGTCGTCGCCTTAAACCGCCTCACCTCCCATATTTTTGAGGTTGTCCTGCGCGCCCCCATGGCCGCCAAACGCTTTGAGCCTGGACAATTCTTCCGCCTCCATAACTTTGAGCAGGACGCAAAACTCCACCTGGGAAAACGCCTCTCCATGGAAGGCATTGCACTCACAGGCGCCTGGGTGGACCCTGACAAAGGCCTCGTCTGCGTCATCGCCTTGGAATTGGGCGCCTCCAGCAAACTGTGTGCGGATTTGAAGCTGGGGCAGCGCGTCGTCCTCATGGGCCCTACAGGAGAGCCCACGGAAATTCCCCGCAAAGAAACCGTCTTCCTCGCAGGGGGCGGGTTGGGCAATGCGGTATTGTTTTCCATCGGCCAGGCGCTGAGGGCGGCGGGCTGCCGCGTCATTTATTTCGCGGGCTTTAAACACGAAAGCGACACCTATAAAATGGAAGAAGTCGAAAGGGCGGCCGACGAAGTGGTATGGAGCGTCGACGACGGGGAGCTGATTGCGCCCAGAAGGCCACAGGACAAAAGCTTTAAAGGCAACATTGTGCAGGCCATGGAAGCCTATGCGGACGGCGCCCTGGGCACCCGGCTTGTCAAACCCGGCGAGGTGGACCGCATTATTGCCATCGGCTCAGACCGGATGATGATGGCGGTGAGGGCGGCGCGCAAAGGCAAGCTTTCCAGCTTCTTTAAGCCCACGCACAAAGCCATCGGCTCCATCAACTCGCCCATGCAGTGCATGCTGAAGGAAATTTGCGCGCAATGCCTGCAACGCCACGTCGACATCCGTACAGGCGAAGAAAGCTTCGTCTTCAGCTGCTTTAACCAGGACCAGGCCCTGGATACTGTGGACTTCGCCTTCTTGCATTCGCGCCTTAAGTCCAACTCTGTGCAAGAAAAATTGGCAGACTTGTCTTTGCCCATTTTGAAGGCCGCGCCGCCGGTTTAGGGGCACCCCCTAGAGTGTTTCAAAGTTAGAGTGCTTCTTTGCCAAAACATTTTGGAGGCCTGGGTGCTCTTGTACACCGCAGCTGGCATGGGTCATTTTTTTTCCACATGCATTTGCCATGCCTTCCACATTGCTGCACCCTCGGCTCCCTGAAACAAAAAGTGCAAAATGTACTGCAATTTTCAAGTCTCGCCTGCAAAGCATTCCTCACCCCCTGTGCGTATATGCATTGTTTCGCTTTTCCAAAACCACCTTATTCAACACCTTTTCCACAGGGGGGTGGGTATTTTAAAACGGAGGAAACCCAACATGAAACGGCCTCTTCTTCTGAGTTTAGGAAGCCTCCTGTTCCTGGGAGGTCCATCCTTGGCCTCGCCTCCGGCTTCCAGGGGCCATGCGGCGGCCTCCTCCCAGACGAAAGCAGCCATTTCTCAAACACAGCGCCTTGCCCAACAGGGGAATGCGGAGGCCCAATACGCGTTGGGGCTTATGCGCTACCACGGCAAGGGCCTGCCCAAAAATTTTGAAGCGGCACGGACTTGGTTTCTTCGGGCGGCAAGACAAAACCACGCCAAAGCGCAATACAACCTGGGCGTCATGAGTGACCGGGGTGAAGGCGCCCCCCAAAACTTCAGGCAGGCCATCACCTGGTACAAAAAAGCCGCCGAGCAAAACCACGCCCAAGCGCAGTACAACCTGGGCGTCTCCTTCGCCTCCGGGGAAGGCGTCCCCCGGAACATGAAGCAGGCCGTCGCCTGGTACCACAAAGCCGCCCAGCAAGGACATGCCGCCGCCCAGCTGGAATTGGGCCTTAGCTTCTACCACGGCCAAGGCTCCCCCCAGGACTTTGAGCATGCACAGGCTTGGCTGCGCAAAGCCGCCCAGCAAGGAAATGCCAAAGCCCAATACGCCCTGGGCGTCATGTATGACAAAGGCCAGGGTTTGCCTCAAAGCCCCCAGGAAGCTTCCAAATGGTTTCTCAAGGCCGCCAAACAAGGCCATGCCAAAGCCCAATTCAACCTGGGCGTCATGCATGACAAGGGCACAGGCGTGGCCAAAGACTTTAAACAAGCCGCCTCCTGGCTTGAAAAAGCCGCCCGGCAAGGACACGCCAAAGCGCAACACAACCTGGGCGCCATGCACGCCGAAGGCCAAGGCGTCCCTTATGACAAAGTCCTCGCCTACCTCTGGTTTGAGTGCGCGGCGCGTCAGGGGTTTGAGCCCTCCATGAAGGCGAGGGAGCGGCTTTTGGAGTCGCTGGATGAAGAAGCGCTCCGCGGAAGCAGCGAGCAGGGGGCGTGTTTTTAACCGAGGACGGGAAACCGGGTTAAGCCTTCCTTGAAGGTTTGGCCGGCTTTTTCGCGGCTGCTTTGGCCGGCTTTTTGGAAGGCCTGGCCAAGCTTTTCGCAGCCAAAGCCGGTTTTTTTGCAACCTTGGCTGGGCCCTTGGCTGGGCTTAGGGACTTGGCCGCCTTCTTCGCAGGCTTGGCCGGCTTCTTCGCAGCTGCCTTGGCGGGCTTGGCCAGGCTTTTGGCAGGCTTTTGCGTCTTTGTTTTGGCAGCCAACAATGTCGGCCTGGAAAGGGTTTTGCTCGCAGGCACGGGTGCTGCCTTCGCCGCGGCTTTGGAGGGCGCCTTCGCCTTTGTCCTGGCTTCCGCCTTGGCTTTTGTCTTGGCCTCTGCGGCCTCTGTCTTGGCCTCTGTGGCTTTTGTCTTGGCTTTTGCTTTGTTGGCTTTGGGCTTTTTCCCGCCTTCTGCAAGCCACTCTCTTCTAAGTTGAAGCAACTGCGTGGCGCGCTCTATGCTTAAGGAGGAAGGCTCATCGCCCTGCCGCAGGGAGGCATTGGTTTCTCCATCGGTTACATAAGGGCCAAAGCGTCCTTTTTTCAGGAAAATGTCTCGGCCTGTCTCAAGGCATTTTCCCAAACTCTGTGCCGGCTCTTGCGCCACACGCCTTGGCATGTGTTTTTGAGGCTCCTTCAAAAGGCGCGCTGCTTCTTCCAAGGACAATTCAAAAAGCTTGCTCTCATAGGCTTCGCCCAGGTTGCAACTCTTCGCGCCGTGCTTCAAATAGGGGCCAAATTTCCCCGTATACAGCCAAACCTCTTCGCCTTCTGCTTCTCCCAGTTTTTTGGGCAAAGAAAGCAACTGCAAAGCCTCCTTCAAGCTCAACGTCTCCGGGCTTTGGTGTTTGAGCAAAGAAACCGTCTTGGGCTTTTGTTTGTCCTTGGCTTCCCCCAGCTGTACATAGGGGCCAAAGCGGCCTGCTTTCAAAAAAACCGTCTTCCCCGTCTTTGGCTCTTCTCCCAGGGCTTTGTCTGCCTTGGGCGCCTTCAAAAGCTCTACCGCTTTCTCCACTGTCAACTCGTCCGGAAGCACCTCCTCGCTCAGGGAGGCTGTCTCCTCTCCCCGCTTTATGTAGGGGCCAAAACGGCCCGGCTTCACCATCACCGGCTCGCCTTCCTCGTCTTTGCCCAATACAATGCTGTTCACCTCCGCTGCGTCTATGGAGTCCAGCTCCTCCCTTACGCATGAAAACAAACCCGAGCGGCCGGGGGCCTTAGGTGTCCCCTTCCCCCAATAAAATTCCTTGAGGTAGGGAAGCTTTTGCTTCTCCCCGGAAGCAATCTCATCCAAGTCGTCTTCCATGCGCGCTGTAAACGCATAGTCCACCAGCTCTGCAAAGTGCTTGTCCAAAAGCTGTACTACCGCAAAGGCTGTCCAGCTGGGCACCAAAGCCTGGCCGCGCTTGTTGACGTATTTGGCTTTTAACGTCTCCAAAATGGAAGCATAGGTGGAGGGGCGGCCTATGCCCAACTCCTCCAGTTTCTTCACCAGCGTCGCCTCCGTGTAGCGCGCAGGCGGCTGCGTCTTATGTCCGCGGGCCTCTATCTGCAAAGGCTTGAGGGCCTGCCCTATCACAAAATCCGGCAAGGGCTTGTCTTGGCCTCCTTCGGCTTCGCCTTCTTCTGCTTCGTCCACATACACCCGCAAATAGCCTGCAAATGTCAGCGTCCTTCCTGAGGCTACAAACTCGGCCGCCTTCCAGGTAAGTCCCCCGGGAAACTTCCCCACCATCTTCACCGTCCGGCTTAGCCCTTGCGCATCCGCCATTTGGGAAGCCAATGTCCGCTTCCATATCAACTCGTACAGCTTCCACTCCATGGGGCTTAGCTGGGTTTTGAGGCTTTCAGGCGTTTGGAAGCGCTCTCCAGCGGGGCGGATGGCCTCGTGGGCTTCCTGGGCATTTTTCACTTTCTTGGCAAATTGCCGGGGAGAGGGCGAGAGGTATTCCTTGCCAAACAAGGCCTCAATCTGCCCGCGCGTACAGGCCATGGCCGAGGCCGAAAGCTGCGTAGAGTCCGTGCGCATATAGGTAATGTAGCCGCGCTCATAAAGGCTTTGCGCAAGCCCCATCACCTGCTTCGCGGAAAGGCGCAGCTTGCGCCCTGCTTCCTGCTGCAAGGTGGAAGTCATAAACGGCGGCTTCGGAGAGGAGCGGCTGGGTTTTTGGGTGTCCTCTGTGACGAGGAAGGGCTGCGCCTTGAGCGCCTTGGCCAGGGCCTGGGCCTCTTCCTCCTTCAACACATAGGCGTCTGAAATGCATAGGCCCTGGGCGTCAAAGTCCTTGCCCTGCGCCACCTTCTTCTCATCCAGCGCCACAAGCTGCGCGCCAAAGGCCGGCGGCCCCGCAAAAAGCGCCTGCAAATCCGCAAAGGAAGCCACGCGAAAACGCATGCGCTCCTGCTCGCGTTCTACCAGCAGGCGAATGGAAGGGCTTTGTACCCGCCCGGCTGAAAGCCCCGTCTTCACCTTCCTCCACAGTACGGGGGACACCTCATAGCCATAGAGGCGATCCAAAGCCCGCCGCGCCTCCTGCGCGTCTACCAACAGAGGATCTACCTCCCGCCAGTGCTCCTTCGCATGCAAAATGGCCTTCTTCGTTATTTCATTGAAAACCATCCGCTTCACGGGAATTTTGGGCTTTAGCACCGACACCAAATGGTAGGCAATGGCCTCGCCCTCTCTGTCTTCGTCTGTCGCCAAATACAGCTCGTCCGCCCCCTTCAGGGCTTGACGGAGTTTGGCCACCACTTCCTTCTTCTTCACTTCATAGGAAAGGGCAAAGTCCTCCTCTACATCTACGCCTAAGCCACTTTCCGGCAAGTCCATTACATGGCCTATGCTGGCCATCACCGTGTCGTTTTTGCCAAGGAATTGAGAAATGGTTTTGGCCTTGGCCGGAGACTCGACAACCACCAGGGACTTTAGGGTCATATTTTGTTCACTTTGGTACAAGAAAGAAAAAGAAGGAGAACAACCTGCACAACAACGCCAGGCCCAATGGACGGAGCAAGGCATTACCCAAACCCGTTGTTTTGTCAAAAGACGCTTGCTTGTACTACCCAGAAGCTGCTTTTTTCAATCCTCTCCTTTGGCTTCTTATGCGTACTGGGCACTTCTCTCTCTTCGCTCTCCTCTCTCTCCCCGCCTCCTCCTTCGGGTTGGCATTTTTGGCCGCCTGTTTGGCCGCCTGTTTGGCCGCCTGTACCATGCCGCCGCTTCCTTCTTCTTCCCCGCCTGCGGAAGAGGGGCTTTTGTTGAAAAATGTCCGCTTCTACAATGCCCAGGGCAACCACCTGCAGCTGTCTGGCGCCTTTGAGGAAGTCCGCTTCTGTACCGAGCAGCGCTTGCTCAAATCCACCGGCGCCCGCATGCGGTGGGTTGTGGAAGAGCTTGAGTTTCAAGCGAAATACCTCAATGCCCGCATGGACTCTCAGGAGGCCTGGGCCCCCGCTTCCTGGAAATTTCATGCCAGGGACAACAGTTTCGGTGAAGGCCTGGACGCTTATGGGTATAAGGACAAACTCGGAAACATGTACGCGCAAACCCAAATGCCCTTGCGCCTTTGGCAAAATGAGAATGTCTTAAATGCCCAAAAAGCGTATTGTGAAGCCAATACAAAAAAGTGTGAGTTTATGGGTGCTGTAAAAACAACCTTGAGCAAAGCAGAGTAATTGTGGATTTTTTTTCAAAACCCGCGCCCCCTCCTGCGCTTTTGGCAGGTGTTTTATGAGCCCTCTTTGGATGCTCCTCCTGCTTCTGGGGGCTTCGCCAGCGGGGGCTCCGCCGCCTCCGGGGGGGCAACCTCCTCCGGGGGGGCAACCGCAGCCTCCCAAAAAAATTGAAATTTCTGCCCACCGCCTCCAGGTGTTGGGCGATGAAAAAAAGAGCATTTACCGCGAAAATGCGCATGTACGCAGTGAGGACATGGAGCTGCGCTGTGACGAGCTTGTCGTGTTTTATACCCACCAACGCACCGTTTTGCGCATTGAGGCCCATGGCCGGGTGGAGGCCCATAACCAGCAAAACCAGGCCAAGGGGGAGAAGGCGTTTTTTTATAACGAAACCGGCCTCCTGGAAGTCACCGGCAACCCCGAAGCCCAATTCATCGGCGGCCTGGTCCGTGGAAGCAAAGTGCTTTTGGACACACGCACCCAGGAAGCCCTGGTTGAAAACCCCCAAACACTGCTGCACAATGGCCAAGAGGGCGCCAAGGAAACCGATGTGCACATTGCCGCTGAACAACTCAAACTGGAGCGCGACAAAAAAACGGCCACCTGGGAGCGCCATGTCCAGCTGCGCCGAGGCTCCTTGTTGATGCGCTCGCCTTCTTTGCGTGCCTTCTATGACGAAAAGGGCCAGCTCCAAAAAGCCATCGCCACAGGCGGCGTTGAGGTGCAAGACGAATTTCGCTGGGCCAAAAGCCAAACCGCCCACCTGGACAACCGGCGCGGACTCATTGTCCTTATGGGAAACCCCGAAATAAAAGAAGGAAACAACCACCTGCGCGGCAGTCGTATCAGCTTCGTCATCGGCAAACATACTTTGACTGTAGAAAACGCAAAAACCGTCTTCGAGGTGAATAACCCTTGAGTTCTTCACACAAAAATTGCAAAGCCCGCTGCGAAAACCGCTGCGAAAACCCCAAGACAAAACCTCTGGGGCCTCCTCTCACATGCGGTGAAGGAGGAGAGGGTTTTTGTCCATGACAGCCGTCTTAGAAGCCAATGCCCTGGTGAAACAATTCAAAAAACACCGGGTCGTCAACGAGGTTGGTTTTTCCGTTTCTCCCGGAGAAGTCGTCGGCCTCTTAGGCCCCAACGGGGCGGGGAAAACCACCAGCTTCAACCTGGTGGTGGGGTTGCTCAAACCCGATAGCGGCCAAGTCTACCTCTCTGGCAAAAATTTGACGGGTTTGCCTTTGCACCGGCGCGCACGCCTGGGGCTTGGCTATTTGCCTCAGGAAGCTTCTATTTTTCGAAAACTCACTGTGCTGCAAAATTTTCTTGCCGTCTTAGAGTTAAACAAAAGCTTGACAAAAACCCAACGCGAAGCGCGCGCCCAAAGCATGCTGACGGAGTTTTCTCTGGAGCATGTACGCGACAACCTGGGCGAAAACCTCTCGGGCGGAGAAAGGCGACGTACGGAAATTGCGCGCGCTTTGCTGGCCAACCCCTCCTTTCTCCTTTTGGATGAGCCTTTTGCCGGCGTGGACCCCATCAACATTGCTGAACTTCAAAAAGAAATTGGACGCCTCCGCGCCAAAGGCCTGGGGGTGTTGATTACGGACCACAATGTGCAGGATACTTTGCGCGTTTGCGACCGCGCCTACCTCATCGTCCATGGAAAAATCCTTGAGGAAGGCACCCCCCAGGCCTTAAGCCAGTCACAACGCGCACGCAGCCTCTACCTGGGGGAGAATTTCCAGCTGCAACCCCCTGCAACCAAAGCCCTCCAGGAATAGCGCTGGGGGTTTTCTTCTCTTTTTGCTAGGCTCATGTGGGTACGGGTTTTGTGAAGCATCAGCCCCCAAGGAGAGCACCAACAAGCCATGGCACTGGAAATGAGACAAAGTTTGAAGCTTGCACAGCAGCTGGTCATGACGCCTCAGCTGCAACAAGCCATTAAACTGCTTCAGCTTTCCCAGCTAGAGCTTCTTGAGCAGCTTCAAGAAGAAATGGAGCAAAACCCTGTTTTGGAGGCCACGGAAGAAAAACACGAGGCGGAGGCAGAGCAGTATGCGCCCGGGGAGCTTTCCCTGGAGGCGGACATGGCGGAGCTGCCCCAGGACTTTGAGCCCCCTGTCCCTGAAAATGCCCCCGAGTATACGGCGCAGGACAACCCCCCCGAAATGGACTGGGATGCTTTTCTCAACAGCGACCAGTTCCGCGAAACGCTGCCAGAAGACAAGGGCAAACACGCTGAGCACGACGAATTTCCCAGCTTTGAAACCAGTCTGGTCAAATCCACAAGCCTCTTTGAGCACCTGCTCGCGCAAGTACGGTTGATTCGCCTAAACGATGCAGAGCAGCGCATCGCCTGGTTGATTTTGGGCAACCTCAATGACGACGGCTATTTGGTGCTGCCTTCCGTGGAGGGAGACCCGCTCATTGCGCTGGCCCACGAAGCGGATGTCCCGCTGTGGCTTGCAGAGCGCGTTTTGCAACGCATTCAACGCCTGGAGCCTCAAGGCTGCGCCGCGCGCGACTTGCAAGAGTGCTTGTTGCTTCAACTCAAAACCCAGCCCTCTGCGCAGGCTCGCCTGCTGGCTACCATGCTTAAGCGCCACCTCAAGCTTTTGGAGTCCGGAAACCTGCCGGCCATCGCCCGGGAAATGAAACTCCCTTTGGACACGGTCATCGAATGCTCCAAACTGCTTCGGACTTTGGACCCCAAACCGGGGCGTAACCACTCCGGCGAGGAGGCTCCTCATATTACGCCGGACGTCTATATTTATAAACACGGGGAGAGCTTCACCATTGTGCTCAATGACAATGGCTTGTCCAAACTGCGCATCTCCAACACCTACCGCAATGCCCTGCAACAGGGCGACTTGTCTCCCGGGGCCACCAAAAACTTCGTCCAGGAAAAACTCAAAAGCGCCCTCTGGCTCATCCGCTCCATCCACCAGCGCCAGCGTACCATTTATAAAGTCACAGAAAGCATCATCAAATTCCAAAGCGACTTCCTTGAAAAAGGCGTCGGCCACCTAAAACCCCTCATCCTCCGGGACATTGCCGATGACATCGGCATGCATGAGTCCACCATCTCCCGCGCTACCACCCATAAATATGTGCATACCCCTCAGGGGATTTTTGAATTGAAGTACTTCTTCAACTCCTCCATCTCCTCCTCCGCGGGGGAGGACTTGGCCAGTGAGGCCGTCAAAAACCACATCCGCCAGCTCGTCGCTCAGGAAAACCCCAAAAAACCTCATTCAGACCAAAAACTCGCTGAGCTCCTCAACAGCAAAGGAATTGACATTGCTCGGCGGACTATCGCCAAGTACAGAGAATTGCTCGGAATCCTCCCTTCCAGCAAACGCAAGCGCTATTTTTGATTCCCTGCAATGCCCCCCCCGCTTTCCCTGGGCCGGTTTGGGGTTGCGAAACCCACAGCTCGCCCTTTGGTTCGCCCCAAACTGTGCGTCTCGCTAGACCGGTTTCCAGTTGAAGTGAGTCTTTTTTCCCGTCGCCCCCGCGAAAGCGGAGCTCTGCAGCTGCGTGGTTAAAGGAAATAAAGTCAATGGCTTTCCGACTGCACTCCTGGACCCCTGCTTTCGCAGGGGCGACGTTAAGAGCAGATCAATTCAACTGGAAAACAGTCTAGGTTTTCTGCGAAAAAACATGTAGAACCCAAAGGTGCATCAAAGACGTTCTCATCTCTTCGCTATGACTTTCACTCAGCTCGGAATACGGCAAAGTTTCAAGAACGTTTCTAAGGCATTTTTCTTAGCATATTTCTCTTAACTCTCTGGCTCGCTTGCATTGGAGACGCTACCGCATGCAATTGAACATCACTTTTCGCCATATGGACCCCATTGACAGCCTCAAAAACTATGCCCAGGAAAAGGTAGAAAAAGCGAATAAATACCTGGACAGGGCAGGAGAAGCCAACGTCGTTCTCTCCTTGGAGCGACACCTCCACCAGGCGGACATTACCCTCACTTCCGGCCCCTTCGTCTTGCGCGGAAGAGAAAAAAGCGAGGACATGTACGCTTCCATTGACAAGGCCATGGACCGCATTGAGAAGCAACTGCGTCGCTATAAGGACCGTCTTAAAAACCACAACCGTCGCGAGCGTATGCCTCAGTACATTCATGAGGAGAGCGAGGTGCATATTCGGCACGACGTCATGGAAGTCTCCGTCGCCGAAGAAAGCGGCATTGCCCTCAACCCGCGCGTCATCAAAACCAACGAGTTTGTCACAAAACCCATGACGGTGGATGAAGCCGTCATGCAAATGGATTTGCTCGACAATGACTTTATTGTCTTTACCAATACCCAGTCTGCGGAGCTCAACGTCATTTACCGACGCAAGGACGGACACTATGGGCTTATTGAGGCCAGCCGCCCTCCTCCCAAAGCTTCGGTTGCTCCTTCCTGAAGGGCCGCTCCCCTCAGGGACGCAAGGACAGGCCATGGCCATGGGGGAATGCCCCCGCCGCTACGGGTAGCCTCCCGGGGGTGTCAATTTCCCCGAGCAATGCCTTGGCCGCTGCCCCCTGTGTGGCTGACAAATAGGAATAGCCAATGAGGATGGCGTCCGCCGGGGGAAGCTCTTCCAGCAGGAGGGGGGTTCCCAAAACAACCACCACGCGTTTTTTGGATACAGCCGCAATGCGGCGGAGCGCTGGCAGCTGACGCATGCTGCTTAAGCCAATGACGACCACATCCGCCTGGGCCGCACGCTCCAAGGCCCTGTTGGCGGCTGTGGATTTTGAAGACGTCAACAAAGGCGTCAAAGAAAAAACCTCCGCCTTCCGCTTTCTGGAAAGCGGCTCTGTGAATGCTTTGTCTTGTGCGAAAACAGCTACGCGAAGCTGCGGGCTGAGGGGCAAAAGCTGCTTGTCGTTTCTCAGCAAAGTGATGGCCGCTTCTGCAATCTGCGCTTCCAATGCTTTGTTTTTCCCAAACTGCGCCTGACGCTCTGCCAAAGGAGGCAAAGGCTCAAACAGGCCTCTGCGCAGTTTAAGCAACAACAGCCGCCGTACAGAAGCATGAATTCGCTCCTCAGAGAGGCGGCCTTGCATGGCGGCTTCTTGCAATGCGAGAAAAACTTCCTCTTTCTTTTGCGCCTGCCAGGGAATCAACACCATGTCAGCACCCGCCTCAATGGCGAGGACTGCGGCATTGCCCGCGGAGTATTGCTTGGCAATGGCTTCCATCTCCAATTCGTCTGTCAATACGACGCCCCCAAAGTTCAGCTGCTTCCTCAATATCCCCTCCAGCAAACTCGGCGAAAGCGTCGCAGGTACAAAATCTCCGGAAATGTTGGGCAAAGAGACATGGGCCGTCATCATCGCATCTACGCCCTGGTTTATGATGGCTCGAAACGGCTCCCATTGGACTTGCATCTGCGCCTGGGTTTCTTCAAGCATCGGCAAGTCCTTGTGCGAGTCTGTTGCCGAATGGCCATGCCCGGGAAAATGCTTGGCCACCGTCGCCATCTGCGCGCTTTGCTGCCCTCTTATAAAGGCCTTCCCCAGCTTTGAAACCATCTGCGCGTCGCTTCCAAATGCGCGTGTACCCATGACGTTGTTGCGCAAATTGAGGCCCAATTCCACGACAGGCGCCAAATTCATGTTAAAGCCCAAAAGGCCTAAGTCCTCCCCCATGGCTTTGCCGGCCTTTAACGCCAACTCCTCTGAGCCTGCTGCCCCCAAAGCCATCGCGCTGGGCAACAACATGGGCAAGTCATCTACGCGGATGACATTCCCTCCCTCCTGGTCCACTGCAATGAAGGGCGGAATCTTCCCCTCAAACAGTTGCCGTACAGCATCATTCAGCAAGGCCACCTGGGTGCTGGAGCTGATGTTGCGCTTGAAAAGACATATGCCCCCTACGTGAAAGCGCTCCAACATGGCTGTGGTTGCCTCGTCCAACTCCCTGCCGGCAAAGCCTACCATCATCATCTGCCCCAGCTTTTCCTGGAGGCTCATCTTCGACAACAGGGCCTGGACTTTTGCCTCCTCCTCCGACAGCTTTGGCTCTGGCTTTGACTTTGGCTTGCGCTTGGACTTCAAAGCAACCGTCGGCAGATCTACCCCGGGACTTGAAGAAACCTTTGAGCAGGCCAAGCCAAGCAGGAGGCAACAGAGAATGGGAAAGTGTCTCACTGTACAAATCCATATCCCATTTGTTGGGCTTGCGCTTGAGAAACAGCCTGATTAGAAACCCATGACATGCGTGTGATTGAGTTGCTTTCCCCCAAGGCCATTTGCCTTCACCTCCAAGCCAAAAACAAGCAGGCTTTGCTTCAGGAGCTCGCTCAAACCCTGGCCAATGCGCATCCAAACATTTCCGCGGATAAATTTCTAAAAACCCTAAAGGCGCGCGAAAAATTGGGCTCTACAGGCCTGGGAGAGGGCGTCGCCATTCCACACGGAAAGCTGGCGGAGCTGAAAACTTTGGTCGGCTGCCTGGGAATCAGCCAGGAGGGGGTGGACTTTGATGCTTTTGACAAAAAAGCCAGCCACCTCTTCTTCGCGCTGGTTTCACCCGAAAACGCTCCCGCCGCACACCTCAAAGCATTGGCTCGCATCTCCCGCTTGTTTCGCAATGCCTCTTTTAGAATGGCTTTGCTTGCTGCTGCTACGCCGGAAACTGTCTTAAGCCTGGTGGATACTAAGGACGTTTAGACGTTTGGGTTTTTAGGGGCGCGCGCCCTCCAACACAACTTTGCGGATGCGGTGATTCTCATAGTCCGCCACATAGAGGTTCCCCGCCGAGTCTACCGCCATGCCGGCAGGAAAATGAAAGCCCGCCGCACTTCCTGTGCCGTCGGCAAACGCCCCCTCGCCGCTTCCGGCAAAGGTGCTGACTTCTCCATTGAAAACCCTCCGCAGGCGGTGGTTGCCTGAGTCCGCCACATAGAGGACACCCTTCGCGCCTACGGCAAGGCCGCCTGGCCTGTCAAACTCCGCCTCGCTTCCTGTGCCGTCGGCAAAACCCCTCTCGCCGCTTCCGGCAAGGGTGCTTACCTCCCCCTTCGGCGACACCTTGCGGATGCGGTTGTTCTCGGTATCGGCCACATAGAGGTTGCCTGCTGCGTCTATGGCAAGGCCCAGGGGGTAGTGAAACTGTGCCTGGCTTCCTGTGCCGTCGGCAAAGCCTTCTTCGCCGCCGGCCAGGGTGCTTACCTCCCCTTTCGGAGAAACCTTTCGAATGCGGTTGTTCCCCCCATCGGCGACATAGAGGTTGCCTGCCTTGTCCAGGACGATGCCTACAGGGGTATTAAACTTCGCCTCGCTTCCTGTACCGTCGGCAAAACCACTCTCGCCGCTTCCGGCAAGGGTGCTTACCTCCCCCTCCGGCGAAATTTTTCGGATGTGGTTGCCTTCATAGTCCGTCACATAGAGGTTGCCCTTCGCGTCCATCGCAATGTCGGCAGGCCCCTCAAACTTGGCTTCGCCTCCCTTGCCGTCGGCAAAACCACTCTCGCCTCCGGCAAAGGTGCTTGTCTCTCCTTGCGGCGAAACCTTCCGAATGCGGCTGTTTCGGCTGTCAGCCACATAGAGGTTGCCTGCTTTGTCCATGGCAAGCCCAAAAGGGCGATGGAATTGTGCTTTGCTTCCTGCGCCGTCAGCAAAGCCTTCTGTGCTGCCGGCCAGGGTGCTGACCGTGGCATTCAAGGCCTTGCCGGGGGCGCCGGCGCCTGTCGTCTTGCACCCGGTGAGGCAGAAGGCGAAGAGGGCAAAAACAAAGAAGCCAAAGAAGCGGGCATGGAAAGCGGCGAGGAGGCTCATGTGAGGTTTCCAGACAAATAGGACTGAAGCGGACGACAGGGGTAGGGCTTGCGGGCCTGCGCTTCAAGCGCGCCCACAAGCATGCGGGCGGCTTCCAGGGTGGTGAAGCTGGGAATTTGCTTCAGCAAGGCCTCGTGGCGGATGGCGTAGCTGTCGGAAATGGTTTTCTTGTTGTCGGTGGTGTTTATAATGAGGGCCACCTCGTTGGCGCGGATAAGGTCCACAATGGAGGGGCTTCCCTGGGCCACCTTGTTTACCTGCCGCGAGGCAATGCCCTTCTTCGCCAAATAGCTTTGCGTGCCCTGCGTCGTCAACACCTCAAAACCCAGCGCCCCCAG
>Ga0209737_10000346_pt1 | contig 40648 bp, 32 predicted proteins | sample TergutCu122P3_FD_187284 | JGI IMG/M metagenome (GOLD analysis project Ga0209737, IMG submission 187284) | Cubitermes ugandensis P3 segment gut microbial communities from Kakamega Forest, Kenya - Cu122 P3 (SPAdes) (version 2) | ecosystem: Host-associated > Arthropoda: Insects > Digestive system...
GAGGGTCATGGTGTGACACAAATCGCCCGTATACTGCAAGCGGACAGGATAACCACCCCCTCAAACCATTGGGTAAGCAAAGGCATACCATGCCCCGCAAAGCCGACCGAAAACCAATACCGTTGGGGTTCAGATATTGTCGGGAAGATTTTATCGAGGGTTGAATATTTAGGGCATATGGTGAACTTCAAAACCCACAAACCCTCATACAAATCAAAGAAGATGGTATTCAATCCATCGGACAAGTTTAAGGTATTCGAGGACACACACGAAGCCATTGTCGAAGCCGATGTGTGGGAGCGGGTACAGGAGTTACGGAAGAACAAACGCCGACCGACGAGGACTGGCAGGACACATATGTTTTCGGGTATCGCCCATTGTGCCGACTGCAAGGGAAAAATGTATTACGGTTCTGACCGAGGTTCGTTTGTATGTTCCACTTCACAAAAGAGAACAGGCGGGGAATGTACCACACACTATATCCGCGCGGTGGTACTGGAACAGGGTGTACTCGCCCATATGCGTCTGGTCATGTCGTTTGTTGCGTGTTATGGTGATTTGTTCCGTCAGATAATGGGTGCGAGACATAAGGCAGAAGTCAACAGGGAACTCACCCAGAAGCGGAAAGCATACAATAAAGCGGGACAGCGTATAATGGAACTGGACAGGTTATTCAAGCGTATTTATGAAGATTTTGCCAACGATATTTTATCCGAGGGCAGGTTCAAAATGTTATCCGATGGTTACGAAAAGGAACAGGAAGAACTGCGCGGAAAGCTATTACAACTGGAAACAGAAATAAAGACCCAAGAGGAACAGACCGACAATCTGGAACGGTTTATCGGCAAGGCGAAAAGGTATCTTGATTTGGACGAACTGACCCCCATCATTCTGAATGACATGGTTAAGGCTGTGTATGTTCATAAGGCAGTTTATGAAGATGGGAAAAGGGTACAGGAAATCGACATTTCGTATGACCTTGTGGGTATTCTTCCGAGCAATATTCAAAGCTATGTGGAAGATGAAAAAACGGCATGAGCATTATGCCAACACCGTTTTAATTGAAACTATTGTATGCTGTTTTATGAGTATGTTACTTAAGTAACGACGTCTTTCAAGGGTTTGACTATAGAATCGCACTTTCGACCTCACGAGCAAATTGTTGTGACTAAGCGAAAGTGGTGAACCTATAAGCGAGGAACCAAAAAGTTTGAGAGAATCCTTTTAAATTCTCTCTTTTGACAAAAGAGAAACACTAGTTTTAATTGTTAATACATCTCGGTAAAGATAAAATATATGTAGCCCAAAAAACCATTAGTAATGAAGTCAAGAACTAACGACCACATTACTAACATCGTGAGACCGAAAGTGCGATTCTATAGTCAAACCCTGGAAAGACGTCGTTACTTAGGCGGTGTGTTTTACCGCCTTACGTAACGCAACGTCTTTCTCGGAGCGAAAGCGGGTTTGACGGTGAATCGCAGCTTTCGGTCACGCGGCGAAAACCTAGAATGAGAGAACATGATTCAAATCCAAAAAACCTACAAAAACCTCGGTATATCCGAATCAGTATTTAACTACGCCGAACAAATCCTCACAGGACTTGAAAACAAATTCCGCGAGATTGATAAAGTCGCAGAAATAAATCAATTAAAGGTTCTTAAGGCTTTCCAGAGCAATCAAATCAGCGAAGCCCACTTAAACGGCACAACGGGATATGGTTACAATGACATTGGTCGTGATGCCTTGGAGCGGATATATGCCGATATATTTAATACCGAGGATGCTTTGGTACGCCCGCAGATAACCTGTGGTACGCACGCGCTGGCAATCGCTTTGATGGGGAACCTTCGTCCTGGTGATGAACTGCTTTCCCCAGTGGGGAAACCCTATGATACCTTGGAAAAGGTTATTGGCATAAAAGAATCAAAGGGATCGCTTAAGGAATACGGGATAACCTACCGTCAAGTTGAATTGCGGGAAGATGGCAGCTTGGATTACCCCGGTATTGAAAAAGCAATCACTCCATTGACCAAGATGGTCAACATTCAACGCTCGCGTGGATACCAGACAAGGCCATCCCTATCCGTTGACCAAATCGGTCAACTAGTCACATTTATCAAAAAAATAAAGCCGGATATTATCTGCATGGTGGATAATTGTTATGGTGAGTTTGTTGAGACGATTGAACCTACTGATGTTGGAGCTGATTTATGTGTTGGTTCGCTGATAAAGAATCCCGGTGGCGGATTAGCACCATTAGGGGGTTATATAGTAGGAAAAAGTGAGTATGTTGAGCAGGCGGCTTTCCGCTTGATATCACCGGGACTTGGTAAAGAGGTAGGGGCTTCACTTGATGTTTTACGCTCGTTTTATCAGGGTTTGTTCGTAGCTCCGACTGTTACTCAGGCGGCTTTGAAAGGCGCGATCTTTGCCGCCAAAATATATGCTGATGCCGGATATACGACCAGACCGGAACCGCATGAGAGTTATCATGATATCATCCAAGCGATTGTTTTCGAGGATGCGGAAGGAGTTATCAACTTTTGTCAAGCCATCCAGGCGGCAGCTCCGGTTGACAGCCATGTGACCCCATATCCGGCACCGATGCCTGGTTATACCTGTCCGGTCATTATGGCATCCGGCTCTTTTATCTCCGGTTCATCGATTGAATTAAGCGCCGACGGTCCAATCAGACCGCCATATGCGGTTTATTTTCAAGGTGGACTCAATTTTCCCCATGTCAAGTTTGGAATCTTAAAAACGCTCCAAAATCTTATTGACAAAGGATTAATCGACAACGATTTCCGTCGAATCCCGTAAAAATTAATAGAATTTTTATGTAATTATTTCCCCAAAATCGGTATACATAATTTCATATCTATGGTAATATAGCGGTAGTTAATCTTTACTGGGTTGGGGTCATCCCTTTGAGAGAGCGCCGGTAAGGAAACTAAATGAAAGAAGAAAAACGTATTTACGAAGACGGACCATACGATAAGTTTTTGTCCCATGGTCCTGAAAGCCTGTCAAAAGCCGAACTACTGGCGATAATTTTACGGACAGGCTCGAAAGAACACTCGGCCGTTGAGCTGGGTGAGCAAATCCTTAAGCTTAATGGTGGGTCGAAAACAGGGTTAAACGGTCTTCACCATATCAGCCTTGAGGAGCTTAGGAGCATTAAAGGAATCGGGCAGATAAAAGCGATAAAGATTCGCTGTTTGACCGAATTTGCCAAACGGATGGCGGAGGAATGTGCCGCTGAGCGGCTTTCCTTTAATAGTCCAAGGACAGTTGCCGAGTATTACAAGGAGAGGCTTCGGCACAGCGAGCGGGAAACCGCTTTATTATTGCTTTTGGACAACCGGCTCAATTTGATTGCCGAATATACCTTGTCGCTTGGCACGGTAAAGGCAACCCTGTTGTCACCACGGGAGATATTCGTCAAAGCGGTCAGGGAAAAAGCCGTTTATGTCATGCTTTTACATAACCATCCCAGTGGAAATCCCGAACCAAGTGGCAATGACAGCGGCATAACTGAGCAGATAAAAGCTGCCGGTGCGCTTCTTGACATCCCTTTGATTGATCATATCATCATCGGGGACAACAATTTTTACAGTTATAAGGAAAATGGATTATTGTAATGAAAAAGTAATAGAAAGGTACAGTTTTAATGGCTAACTTTGCGTATGGTATTGACTTAGGCACTAGTAATATCAAAATTTATTCAAAATCTGACGATGTAATCCTTGTTGAAAAAAACATGATTGCAATTGAAAATAAACACACCGTTTTTGCTTACGGTGATTCGGCTTTTGATATGTATGAGAAAGCGCCGGGTAATATCCACATTTCATACCCCTTGTGTAATGGGGTTATCGCGGATATCAAAAATATGGAAGTGCTTATCCGCTATTTTATCGGCGACCTTGCAAAAGGTAATATCCGCCCGGGTGATTATTATATCGCCGTCCCGACGGACATTACCGAAGTGGAAAAACGTGCTTTCAAGGATTTGATCAGCAAAGCCGGAGTTAAGGCAAGGCGGATAATGGTGGTCGAAAAAGCGATTGCCGATGGGCTTGGACTGGGGATAGATGTCAAAAATTCGCAAGGGATTATGATGGTAAATGTCGGTTTTGATACGACTGAAATATCGATCCTATCACTTGGGGGAATAGTTTTATCACGTTTGATTAAGACCGGCGGACTCAAATTTGACGATGCCATCCGCGGAGCAATCCGTAAAGAGTTTAGTCTGATTGTGGGTGGAAAAACCGCAGAGAAAGTCAAAATCGACTTGCGTGATTTGGAAAAAGAAGGTAAACCGGCAGTGGTATATGGCCGTGATATCGTAACCGGGTTGCCGGTTGAGAGAGAAATCCCGACCCAATTGGTAGATGAGACCTTAACGGAAAGTTTTAACATGATAATCGATAATGTGAAGGTTATTTTGGAACGTACCCCACCGGAGCTGGCTGCTGACATTTACCGGCATGGTGTTTATCTCACTGGTGGTGCGTCACAGGTTAATCATTTTGCCGAATTAATGAAAAAAGGTACCGGCCTCATGGTTAATGTATCCGAAAATCCGATTACCAGTGTTGCCGTTGGTTTGTCAAAGATTATCAAGGATGACAACTATAAATCGGTAGCATATGCTATCGAAGGAATGAGTAAATAACCCGATTCTTCGAATCGGGAGGGAAGAATGACATAAAGCAGTCATTCTTCCACACATTGGAAGGAGTTTTGTTTTTTTGAGTCCTATCGTAAAGAAAAAAGGAGAAAAATTTACACTTCCGGGTAAATATATCCTTTTCATTTTAACAATTCTCTGTACCGGTTTGATAGTTTTGACCTTGTATACAGATTATATAAGTAGACCACTGGGGATTATCGCCGGACGATTGCTTGTCCCGATGCAGACAGGGATTAGCGAAATAGGTATTTATTTAAGCGGAAGGTCAAAGGAGCTTGGTCATATCCGTGATTTGCTGGCTGAAAACGAACGCCTGCGTCATCACATTGCCAACCTCGAAAATGAAAACTTACGATTACAGCAAGACCGTTATGAGCTTAACAATTTACGTGAGCTATTCCTGCTCGATGCCAAGTACGATGAATACGAAAAAGTCGGAGCACGGATTATCGCCCGTGATCCCGGTAATTGGTTTCATTCATTTACAATTAATAAAGGTTATGAAGACGGACTCGCAGTTGACATGAACATAATAGCCGGAAGTGGTTTGGTTGGACGCATCATCAGGGTCGGTCCGAACTGGTCAAAAGTAACAACAATTATTGCCGACAATTCCAACGTTTCAGGACAAGTTCTTGCTACCGAAGATAATCTTATCGTTAAAGGCAACCTTGAGTTATACGCCGAGGGAGTCGTCGAATTTGAGCAACTAATCGATATAGCTGACCGGGTCGGTCCCGGAGATAAGGTGGTAACATCTTATATCAGTGATAAGTACCTTCCCAATATTTTAATCGGTTACATATCCTCGATACACCGGGATGCCAACAACCTGACCCGATCAGGACGGCTCACCCCGGCTGTCGATTTTGAACGGCTTAATGAAGTATTAGTTATTTTGGAGCTTAAACAAAACATAATGGAAGAGTAAATGAAAAGATTTATTGTTTATGCGATATTGATAGTATTTTGCTTCCTGCTCCAATCCACGGTTTTTCGCGGATTAAGTTTTGCCGGAATTGTCCCGAATCTGATGATAGTGGTTACGGCATCGCTTGGTTTCATGCGGGGTGACCGCACCGGTTTGGTTGTTGGTTTATGCTGCGGGTTGTTGATTGATATATTTTTTGGTGACGTTATCGGACTTTATGCAATGATATATATGTATGTCGGTTACTTAAACGGCAAGTTCAGCGGAATATTTTATCCGGAAAACATTAAACTTCCGCTGACCCTGATTTTTTTCAGTAATTTATTTTACGGTATTTTTACATACCTGTTATTGTTTATGATGCGGAGCCGTTTCAATTTTGAGTTTTACTTCCGGAATGTGATTTTTCCCGAAGTTGTATATACCATCTTGGTAACCTTGGCTTTGTATCCGTTGATACTTTACCTTCATTATTTGCTTGAAGGACGTTCGTTTAAAAGGGTAGACGAAAATGTTTGATGATTTTAAAGAAAATTTCTTTAATATGGTAACCTCGCGGATATTTCTCCTGCTGATAGTATTTATTTTTGCGGGCTTCGTTATGATTCACCGGATTTTTGATTTGCAAATCGTCCGCGGAGCTGAGTTCCAGGATTCATTTGAGTTAAAAATAAAAAAAGAACGAACCATCCCGGCAACACGCGGAAATATCTACGACCGCAACGGCAATTTGCTGGCATATAATGATTTGTCCTATTCCGTCACGATTGAAGACGTTTTCGAATCGGTCAGGGGAAAAAATGCCGCCCTTAACGCCACTATCCACAATCTGATTAAACTGATTGAAAGCCGGGGCGACAAGACAGTCAGTGACTTTTTTATCATATTGGACCAAGATAACAATTATGCCTTTACGACTGATGACCGGGAAAACCGTCATTTACGGCGTTTTTTGGCTGATGTATACGGAAAAAGAAGGTTTGATGACCTTGATTACCGCGAGCAGACGGCAACAGCGGAGGAAGTGGTTGAGTTTCTCGGTGGCACTTCCCGTTTTGGTATCGGTAGTTTTGAAATGTATGAAGATGAAGAAGGTAAGGAGCGGGAACGCTTTGTGGTCGGCTTGGGTTTTAGCAAGGAAGATGTCTTAAAAATCATGACCATCCGTTATGACATGAGTAATAATAGTTTTCAAAGATATATCGCCACGACGGTTGCGACCAATGTCAGTCAGGAAACCGTGGCAGTGGTTATGGAAAACAGTGATACCTTGAGGGGGGTGGCAATTACCGAAGCTTCGGTCAGGCGTTATATGGATGGTCTTTATTATGCCCACCTGCTTGGTTATACCGGAAAGATTTCCGCCGAAGAGCTTGAGGGCTTCCGTTCCGTGCCTGAGGGTCGGCAGTATGATATGAATGATACGATTGGTAAGCTGGGAATTGAGCAGTCACAGGAACATATTTTGCAAGGTAGCAAAGGCCGGGAAGTGGTGTTTGTTAATAATGTCGGCAAGGTTATTGATACCAGCGACTATACCCCTCCGATTGCCGGAAATGATGTATATCTGACAATTGATAAAGATTTGCAAAAGGATTTATATCATATTCTCGAAGAAAAAATTGCCAGTATTGTTTATACCAAGCTGCGTGATATCAAGGAGTACATACCGGCGACAAATGCCACTTCGATAGATATTGTCATTCCGATATATGATGTTTATTATGCCTTGATAAATAACAGTGTCATCAATATTGACCGTTTGGGTAGTCCGGAAGCGGGAGAAGTGGAAAAAGAAGTACATGAGATTTTCGAAAATCGCAAAGAAACGATTGTAGCCAATTTATTATCCGAAATAAATGAAATAAAGACCCCTTATGAAAAATTGAACCGTGAAAATCAATCGTATCAAAGCTTAATCAGTGACCTTTTAATACAAAGAGGGATTATCAGCCGAGATAAAGTTAATACCAGTGATGCCACATACCGCGCTTTTATAAATGATGGGACTATCAGCCTGAATCAATTTATCCATCATTGCATTTCGATGAACTGGGTTGACATTACCCGATTGGTTCTTCGGAATCAATATTCTGATACCGAAGAAATTTTTGGCGAAATTGTCGATTTTATTATTAGCTCATTAGAAATTAATGCCGAGTTTGATAAGCGCATTTTCCGTTTCATGATTCAAAATGATGTAGTCAGGGGACGGCAGTTATGCTTGATTTTACTTGAACAGGGTGCTATCAGCATCCCGGAAGAAGAAGAGCTTGCTTTTAGAGAGGGTAAGATAAATCCATACCGATTTCTAAGGGACCGGATTATCAACCTCGATATCACCCCAGCCGAGCTTGCCCTTGATCCTTTCAGTGGTTCAGTTGTAATAATTGATGTCAAAACCGGTGATGTCCTTGCATTGGTGACTTATCCCAGTTATGACAATAACAAAATGGCGAATGGTGTTGATGCCGCATATTATGCCTCATTACTGAGTGACCAATCCCGTCCGCTGATAAATTATGCGACCAATCAACGGACCGCGCCCGGTTCAACCTTTAAGATTGTTACGGCGGTGGGGGCTTTGATGGAAAGGATTGTTAATACGAATAATACCATTACTTGTCATGGTATTTTTGATAAAATTGACCAACCGCCACGTTGTTGGATTTTTCCCCGTGGTATCCATGGTTCTTTATATATGGCCAACGCAGTCCGTGATTCATGTAATATTTATTTTTATGAAATCGGTTACCGGATGGGTTTGGTTGATGGTATTTATTCATCAAATGAAGGAACCCGTGTTCTTGAAAAATATGCTGATTTGTTTGGGTTAAAGGAACGGACCGGTATTGAAATTGAAGAAGCGCTGCCACAAATGGCGGACATGGACTCCGTCCGGGCGGCAATCGGACAAGCCAATTCCAACTTTACCACGGTTTCCCTTGCCCGTTATGTCGCGGCGGTTGCCAATAAAGGTAATGTTTTTGATTTGACATTAATCGATAGGATTACTGACCGGGGTGGAAATTTGCTTTATCACAATAATGCCGAAATCCGCAATACCATCACGCTGGCTGATTCAGAGTGGAGTGCGATACACTTGGGAATGCGCCGGATGGTTGAAAGGAAGACATATTTTGACGATGTGGATGTAAATGTCGCCGGAAAGACCGGGACTGCGCAGGAGAATATAAATCGTCCAAGTCATGCCTTGTTTGTTGGTTTTGCGCCTTATGAGGAGCCGGAAGTGGCATTTGCAATCCGGGTTGCATTTGGTTATAGTTCTGATTATGCCGCCCAGATCGGCCGGGACGTCATGATGCGTTATTATGGGCTTGCCGAGCGTGATGAAATTATCACGGGGGTGGCGGTAGAATTACAAGGTGGAACAACGGCAGTTGATTAGATTATGAAATATGAATATAAAAGGAAGACAAAAAATGAAGAGTCCAGTCGTAATTAAAAGTTTTCAGAATGGGATTTCACTACATTTGGATGAAGGGTTACCTTTCGATGAGTTATTAAAAGAGGTGGCGTTAAAGTTCCGGGAGTCGGCGGGATTTTTTAAGAATGCCAAGATGGCGCTCTCGTTTGAGGGGCGTGATTTAACTGATGAAGAAGAGAAGGTAGTTGTTGATACGATTACGGCAAATTCCGACTTGAATATTGTCTGTTTGGTTGGTAAAGATGACAATACCAACCAGAATTATCTTAAAGCCTTGCAGATGCTTAGTTATGATGATGGAAATGAAGGGCATTTTTACCGTGGTACGCTCAAAAAAGGACAGGTGCTTGAAGCCGAATCAAGTATTGTGATTATCGGCGATATAAATCCCGGGGCAACGATTATCTCGACCCGTGATATTATTATCCTCGGCGGCTTGTATGGCGAGGCTTATTGTGGAGCTGACGGCAGTCCCGGTCATTTTGTCGTCGCGCTGGAAATGTCACCGGAGAAACTCACCATTGGTGATTTCAAATATAAACCCAAAGATAAAACTTCCAGATGGTCAATCAAAATGAAGATCCAGCCAAAGGTTGCTTTTGCCAAGGAGGGAGCGGTTGTAATTGAGCCTATTACCAAAGAATTACTGAGTGGGATTCCTTTTTAACCATCAGTACGACGCCATTCTTCAAATCAACTCAAATAAGGAGGACAAAAATGAGTGAAGTAATTGTCGTCACATCAGGAAAAGGCGGTGTAGGAAAAACCACTACATCAGCAAACATTGGTACAGGACTGGCAGCAATGGGTAAACGGGTTGTTTTAATTGATACCGACATCGGTTTAAGGAATCTTGATGTTGTGATGGGATTGGAAAGCCGGATTGTTTACAACTTGGTTGATGTCTGCGAAGGTAAATGCCGGATTAAGCAAGCCCTTATCCGTGACAAACGGCACCCCAGCCTCTATTTGATGCCATCAGCCCAGACAAAAGACAAATCGGCGATTAGGCCGGAACAAATGGTCCGGATGGTATCTCAATTAAAAGAACAGTTTGACTACATAATTTTGGATTGTCCAGCGGGTATTGAGCAGGGCTTTAAGAATGCCATCGCCGGGGCAGACCGCGCTTTTTTGGTTGCAACGCCGGAAGTTTCGGCAATCCGGGATGCTGACCGGATTATCGGCTTACTAGAAGCTGAGGAATTTAAGCAGATTGACTTGATTATCAACCGGATGCGGCCGGATATGGTCCGCCGGGGGGATATGATGAGTGCCAACGATGTGGTGGACATTTTGTCCCTCAACCTGATTGGCATAATCCCCGATGACGAAGCGGTGGTGATAGCCGCCAATCAAGGTGAGCCAATTGTGGGTAACCATTCATTGGCAGGTCGGGCTTATCAGGATATCTGCCAAAGAATCCTAGGAAAAGAAGTACCGTTCATGGAATTTGACAAAAGCATTTCGTTTTGGACTAAGGTTAGCGGAATTTTTTCAAAGAAAGGATGAGTATGAAAATCAGAAACCTTTTACGCCGGAAAAAATCCAATGAAATTGCCAAAGACCGCCTAAAAATCCTGCTCATTTCTGACCGGGTCAATTGTTCGCAGGAGATTCTTGAGATGATTAAACAGGATATCGCCAATGTAATATCGAAGTACATGAAGATAGATGCCAAAAGCATGGAGATACAGATTTCGAAGACTGAAACTAAAGGGAGGAACGGGAAGAATCCTTCTCTTTATGCCAATATACCGATTTTGGAACTTAACAAAGGAATGTAAATGCTAAAAAATTACCGCGTCCGTGATTACAATTTCAAACTGGTGATATATGTTGTTACCTTGACCATCATCGGGATAATGGCTATTGGCAGTGCCGATGAATTTTTGCAAAACAGGCAGCTATATGGTTTCCTGACCGCTTTATTTCTGATGGTGGTTATATCACTATTTGACTATTCAATTATTTTGCACTTTTATTGGATCATTTATGTAGTCAATATTGCTTTACTTTTAATGGTGCTTTTTATCGGGGAAACAGTAAACAATGCCCAGCGGTGGTTGATTTTATTTGATATCCAGTTCCAACCGTCAGAAACGGCAAAAATTCTGTTGATTTTATTTTACGCACAGTTTATCATGAAGTGTAAGGACAGGTTTAATGCCCTTCAAAATTTGGCTTTGTGTGTGGGACTTTTTGCCATACCTTTTTACTTGATTTTCAGCCAGCCTGATTTGTCAACCAGTATCATTGTGGCCTTGATATTCTGCGTTATTATGTATATTGGGGGTTTAAACTGGAAAATTATCGCGGGGATTTTCGCCATTGTTATCCCGGCAGGATTGATTTTTCTGGCGATTATCACCAATCCGGAATCGGATTTACTTAAGCAGTATCAGCAAAACCGGATCGTGGCATTCTTTGACCGCGAAGCCTATTCGTTAGCCGAAGGTTATCAGCAGGAAAATTCGGTTATGGCAATTGGTTCCGGGCAATTATACGGTAAGGGTTACCGCAACAATGATTTAAGCTCGGTCAAAAACGCAAACTTTATCGCCGAGCAGGAAACAGACTTTATTTATGCGATAATCGGTGAGGAATTTGGTTTTATCGGTGCCGCCGCTATCATTATCCTATTATTATTAATTACGATTGAATGTTTATTGATTGCACGGCGGGCAAAGGATACCGCCGGGACGATTATAGCCACCGCGGTAGGTTGCATGATTGGTATCCAAGGCTTTATTAATATTGGGGTTGCGACTTATTTGTTGCCCAATACCGGTTTGCCGCTACCGTTTGTCAGTTATGGTCTTACCTCACTGGTGAGTGTTTATTTTGGAATTGGATTTGTTTTAAATGTTGGTTTGCAACGGGAGCAAAAGTAATATGAACATAGCATTAATGGCACATGATTCAAAGAAAAAATTGATGCAGAATTTTTGCATTGCTTATCGAGGTATTTTGGCGAAGCATGATTTGTTTGCGACCGGTACTACCGGACGTTTAGTTGAAGATGTCACAAATTTGAATATCCATAAATATCTGGCAGGTCATCTGGGTGGCGAACAACAAATAGGTGCCCAAATCGAGCATAATCAGATTGACTTGGTGATTTTTTTGCGTGACCCCTTGGGACCAAAGAAACACGAGCCGGACGTAAATAATGTTTTCCGTCTGTGTGATATGCACAATATTCCCCTTGCCACCAATTTGGCAAGCGCGGAGCTTTTAATTAAATCACTCGACCGGGGAGATATGGAGTGGCGTGAAATCTACAGGTCTTAAAGCGATATTAATAATGGTAGTATTTTTACTAAGCGGCTGTGCTGGCCGCAGTTTTGCCATGCCCTATCAAATGGATAATGATTTTTCCGCATTTAAGATGTTTGATATATTGGATGAGGTACCGGTTTTAAGTCCTTTTGCTTTAAATCTTGCGGTTGTGCCCGGAGATATCATCGGAACAGTTAACCATGAGTTAATTGAAGCTTCCGGAGCCGCCTTATTTGGTACGGATGATAGAGCAGTACTTTATGCCAAAAATGTCTATGAACGTTTGTCACCAGCAAGCCTTACCAAAATAATGACGGCTTATGTTGCCCTAAAGTATGCCCAACCGGATATGTTCGTTACCGCCAGCTCGAATGTGCGGATTAGTGAAGCCCGTGCCCAGACCATCGGTCTTGAACGGGGTGACCAGATGACACTTTCCCAAGCGTTACATTTTTCCCTGATCAATTCGGCAAATGATGCTGCAATAGTTGTTGCTGAAGGAGTGGCGGGGACGGTTGAGGAGTTTGTCTTGTTGATGAACCGGGAAGCCCGCTTGCTTGGTGCGACCAATACCAATTTTATGAATCCACATGGACTTACCCATGAAGACCAGTATTCAACTATTTATGATATGTACCTAATCTTAAATGCCGCCATCAAATTTGATGCTTTTAACCAGATAATTGCATTGGATAGTTATACAACGACTTACTTAAAAGCAAATGGTGAGATGCGTGAGCTGACAGTTGTTAATACCAATCAATTTTTGCATGATACCCATGAGGTTCCGGATGGTGTTATCATGATTGGCGGGAAAACCGGAACAACTCAGGCCGCCGGGCATTGCCTGGCAATAGTTGCCAAGGATGGTTTGGGTAAAACTTATCTTTCTGTTATCATGCGGGCTGATTCCCGTGATGCGGTATACGGGCAGACGAAAGAATTATTAAGAAACATCAAGTGAGGTAATATTAAGTTGTTTTTGGGTTGGTTTTGAGGTATAATAGAAGTATCTTAACTACATACAAAACTTAAGGAGGGACATGCTTATGGTTCAGTTGATTTTAGGTGAAAAGGGGAAGGGGAAGACGAGGCATCTCTTAGGTAAAGCCAATGCAGAAATTCTTAATGTCCAAGGAACTATCGTTTATCTTGATAAAAATACCAAGCATATGTATGAACTGAATAACAAAATCCGGCTGATAAATGTAATGGAATATAATATTACGGATAACAAAGAATTTGTCGGTTTTATTAATGGGATTATTTCGCAGGACCATGACCTTGAGCAGATGTATCTAGACAGTTTCTTGACGATAGGTTGCGTCCATAATGATGAGATTGAAGAAGTTGTCAACAAACTGGAAAGAATCGGTAAGCGTTTTAATATAAGTTTTGTTTTAAGTTGTGCGGTAGATGAAGCCGACGTTCCGGAATCATTACGGGATAAAATTATTATTTCTCTATAAAATAAGCCGGAGGCTTATGGTTGAAAATTCAAAAATAATTAAATATAGGCGACCATGGAATATTAATGTTGGCTTAATTGTTTTTGCCGTCATTTTTGTTTATGTTGTTGTCGCGGTTTATATGTATTTTACCCAAAAAAACATTGTTCCATATGAAGTCAGGATGGGTTCGCTTTCTTCGAGCAATATTTACCGGGGGATAGCCTTAAGGCAGGAAGAGGTTGTTTTTGCCGAGCAAGCCGGGTTTATTACATATCTTGCGCGGGAAGGGACACGTTCCGGGATTCGGAGTCCGGTTTTTGTCATCGACCAGATGGGTGAGCTTTCGGCATATTTAAGCCGGATTGAGCGTGAAGATGCCGCTCTTTCGGCTCGGGACTTACAGGAACTTCGAACGGAAATCCTTAGTTTTGTCAATGATTTTGATGAAACGGCTTTTGAAAGTGTTTATGATTTTAAATATAATGTCCAAGGCACGGTGCTTAAGCTTGCCAACTTTAACGTCCTGACCGGGCTTGAGGAGCTTGGCAGCCAAATGATTTATCCCGGTTTTGCCCCCCATTCAGGGATAATTATTTATTCGGTAGATGGTTTTGAGGATTTGCGCTTGGAGGATATGAACCGTGATTTGTTTAACCAGCAAAATTATGAAAAGATTCAATTAATTAATAATGATTTGGTTGGGATAGGTGACCCGGTTTTTAAGCTAAGTACCAGCGAGGATTGGTCGGTGGTCATCAGGGTAGAAGACGAAGCCACTGCCGAGGAGTTATTAAGAAGGCAGTATATCAGGGTAAAATTTCTTAAAAACCAGTATGTTTCATGGGGTCGGGTCAAGACATTCACTGATAGCCGCGGTGATGTTTTCGTTGAGCTTAGTTTTACCAATTCAATGATTACTTTCTGCCAAGACCGTTTTATAGATATTGAGTTAATTACGGAAGAGGAGCGGGGGTTAAAGATTCCTAATTCGGCGATTGTGGATAAAGAATTTTTTATCGTTCCAAAGGGTTATGTTACCAGGGGTGGCAGGAATAATTCATTTGGTGTTTTGCGGGAAGCATTTACTGACGAGGGAGTCAGTACCACGGAGTTTGTTGATACCATAATTTATAATGAAACGGATGATGAGTATTATCTAGATGATATGCGGCTTAGGATTGGTGATTATTTGATTATGCCGGATTCGACGGAGAAGTACCGGATCAGTCGGAGGGGGACGCTGATTGGGGTGTTTAATATTAATAAGGGGTACGCTGATTTTCGGCAGATTCATATTCTTTATCAGAATGAGGAGTATGCGATTGTGAGGTCGAATACTAGGTATGGGTTGACGGTTTATGATTTTATTGCGTTGGATGCGCGGATGGTGCGGGAGAATGAGTTGATATATGAGTGAGGGTTGGTGAGTGAAAGTTGTCGGCGCGTCTGAATTATCTGTCTCCATTACAGACGCGCTTGCGCTCCGAGAGAAACGTTGCGTTACGTAAGCTCGTAAAGGACACGAGCTAAGTAACGACGTTTCTCAAGGGTCTGTTATGGAGACAGATAATTCAGCCGCGAATGAAGGTTTTCGTCATTGCGGGCTTGACCCGCAATCTCACTTAAAGTTTATTAAGTTATGTAGGTAATGGGATGGGTATTAAGGAAAACTTAGATATTATTGAAGAGAAGATCACTCGGGCGTGTGCTAGTAGGGGTAGGGAGCGGAGTGAAGTTACGCTGGTAGCGGTTAGCAAGAATAATCCCGTTGAAAAGATTAAGGAGGCTTACGACTGTGGTGTCAGGGTCTTCGGCGAAAACCGGGTTCAGGAATTGATTTCAAAGATAGATTTGCTGCCGGATGATATCGAATGGCACATGATTGGTAATTTACAGCGTAACAAAGTTAAGTATATTGTTGGGCGGGTAAGTTTGATACATAGTGTGGATTCGTTAAAGCTGGCATCTGAAATTAGCAAAGAAGCGGTGAAGCGGGGTTGTGTCCAAGATATTTTGCTAGAAGTTAATATTGCGGGGGAAGAATCGAAGCATGGGGTCAGTCCCGAAAAGGTAGCAGATTTGGTGCGTGATATCTCGATTTTACCCGGTTTACGGTTGAAAGGTTTGATGACAATGGCACCTTTCGTTATGGATGGGGAAGAAAATCGTCCCTACTTTGTGAAGTTAAGGCAATTATCTGTTGACATAACAAAGAAAAACATTGATAATACTAATATAATCAATAAAATTGATTTAAAAATACTTTCGATGGGAATGAGCGGGGATTTTAAACCTGCTATCGAAGAGGGTGCCAATCTGGTAAGGATTGGGACGAGTGTGTTCGGATAATATTGAAAGGGCGTAGACAATATGGGAGTAATGGACAAGTTTCTGACTTACATGAAATTGAGTGAAGATGATGAAAGTTACTATGATGATGACGATTTTGATGTAGAAGATACTATCGAACCACCAAAAGTAAGTATAAAAGATACGACGGATACGCAAGGGGAACGCATTAAGAAGCCGGGGGCAAAGGTAACACCGATGTCATCACCACGTCTATTGCGTAAGAATACCGGCGGGATGCAGGTAAACGTTATCAAACCAACTTCGGTGGAAGATGCCCGCGTCATTACTGAAACATTGCTGGAAAACCGTACTGTAGTCCTCAATTTAGAAGGTATTGATGTGGATATTGCCCAGCGGATTATTGATTTCACTTCCGGGTCGATATTTGCGATTAATGGAAACTTACAAAAGATTTCCCATTACATATTTATCATTACCCCGGCAAGTGTCGATATTTCCGGTGATTTCCAAGAAATTCTGAGTGGCACTTTTGATGTACCGATAAACAACAGGTTTTAAGAGACTATGTTAGAGAAATTGAGTGTAAATTACCAAGGTAAGCCAAGTTACGATATTGTTCTTACGGATAACTTTAAGGAATTAAGCGATACTATAAAGTCGCTTAATTTTTTGTGTAACCGGATTGAGGGAACGAAAATATGCCTTGTCGCAGATGAAAATGTGGCTCCTTTATATGCCGGGGAAGTAGAAAAAATTTTTACGGATTTGGGATTTCAGTTTGTCCAGTTTGTTTTTCCGGCGGGTGAAGAAAATAAGACCCTTGATACGGTCCGGATGTTATACAATTTTCTTATCGAAAAGCGTATCTCCCGTCAGGATTTGTTGATAGCTTTGGGCGGTGGAGTGGTTGGTGATTTGTGTGGTTTCACGGCAGCGACTTATCTTCGTGGTATCGACTTTATCCAAATCCCAACGACTTTGCTTGCGCAGGTGGATTCAAGCATCGGGGGGAAAACCGGTGTTGATTTTGATGGTTACAAAAATATGGTCGGCGCTTTTTATATGCCAAAGTTGGTTTATATTAATATAACTACCTTGAATACTTTACCGGAGCGTCAATATTTCAGTGGTTTTGCCGAAGTAATGAAACATGGTTTGATAAAAGATTTAAGCTATTATGAGTGGCTGCTGGAAAAGATGTATGAAATATGTGAACGGGAACCAAAAACCCTGATGGAGATGATTAAACACAGTCTGGAAATTAAAAAAGCGGTCGTTGAAAAAGATCCGCATGAAACAGGTCTAAGGGCGATCCTCAACTTTGGTCATACAGTCGGTCATGCCATCGAAAAAGCGATGAGATTTACCCTTCCTCATGGGGAGTGTGTTGCTTTGGGTGCGGTTTGTGCATCTTTTATTTCTTGGAAAAAGGGTTATCTAAAGATGGAAGAGTATTATGAAATCCGCGATATGTTTGTCCCCTTTAATTTACCAATTTCGATTAGCGACATCGATGCCCGGGAGATACTAAAATATGTGAAGTCGGATAAAAAAGCAACTACTACCGGACTAAAGTATATTTTACTCAAAAAAGTCGGAAAAGCCTTTATTGATACCAGCGTAACCGAAGAAGATATTTTGGAAGCTCTAAAAGAAATAATCGTAGGGCGGGGGCTTGCCCCCGCCGAAATTGAGATAACGGCTAAAGGAGCATTATGAAACAAAAACTAAAAATCCTAAGTTTTGACTTTATCCTATTGGCACTACTAGTTTTTGCCGACCAATATACCAAACACCTTGCAGTCATAAACCTAAAAAACCAACCCGCCTATATAATAATCGACGGCATTTTAGAATTTAATTATCTCGAAAACGTCGGTGCCGCTTTCGGAATGTTACCGAACCAGAAGTTTTTCTTCGTATTCGTAGCAATTGTATTTTTATGTGTAATTGCCTTTGTAATCTACAAGATGCCGGTGAAAACTTCTTCCGATGGAAGCCGTTGGAAGTATTTTATCCTCCACATTCTTCTGATAATGATATCCGCGGGTGCTATCGGCAATATGATTGACCGCCTGCGTTTAAACTATGTGGTTGACTTTATTTTTGTACCCTTTGTCAGGCTTTTTGGGCAGTCCTTCCCGGTTTTTAATGTCGCAGACATGTTGTTGACAGTTTCAACAGTATTTTTGATTATATTAATTATGTTTGTTTATAAAGATGCGGATTTTGAATTTTTGAGCTTTAAACAGCGAAAATACCGGGAGCTTAAGTAGTGCAGGAGTATGTTTTCCATGTAAATGAGGAAGAAGCAGGGGAACGGGTTGACCGTTATCTTAGTTCGTTGATGGATTCCCATTCGCGTTCATATTTGCAAAAATTATTAAAACAAGAGTTGGTTTTGCTTAAATTAACAGAAGAGCATTCGGCGGGGGCAAGCCCCCGCCCTACGAATTATCGTGTTTTGCGGGCCAGTTACCGCATCCAAGATGGGGATCATATTCATGTGAGGGTACCTGATGCCATTTTTCCTCCGATTGAAGCCGAAGATATTCCACTTGATGTGCTATATGAAGATGATTCCCTGTTGGTCGTAAACAAAACCAAAGGAATGGTTGTCCATCCGGCACCGGGGCATTACCAACATACTTTGGTAAATGCCTTGTTATATCATTGCCGCAATTCACTTTCGGGCATTAATGGTGTTTTGCGTCCGGGTATTGTCCACCGGATTGACCGTGATACCACCGGGGCATTATTGGTTTGCAAAAATGATGTTGCCCATCAGGAGATTGCCCGGCAGCTTAAAGAACATAGTATGGAACGAAAGTACGTTGCCATTACTAAAGGCAGGATAGGTAATGAAGAGGGGACAATCCAGACTTTTATTGGGCGTGACCGCAAAGACCGTAAGAAAATGACCACCCTTCCACTTAACGATGAGCGGGGCAAAATGGCTATTACTCATTATAAAGTTTTGGAGTATTTTTCAAAACATACATTAATCGAATGTCGTTTAGAAACCGGGCGTACCCATCAAATCAGGGTTCATCTTGCACATTTGGGTTATCCAATTTTGGGTGATACAGTCTATGGCAGTGCCGACAATCCATTAAAATTGGAGGGGCAAACCTTGCACGCGCTTTCTTTAGGATTTATTCATCCGGTTTCGCAGGAATTTATGAAATTTGAGGCTCCGTTGCCGGGGTATTTTGAAGAATTGATGGCGAAGCTTAGATGAGGTGGGTGAATAGGGTGGAAGGTTTACATAAATATGTTATGTAAACCGCATATGATTTTAAATATAAGATAATTTCCTATTGACGTTATTGTCCTGTGATGCTATATTGCACATAGGGCATTTTTGTGTCCTTAGAAGCCACTGTAACGGTAGGCGGTTGGCCTTTCATTGCCAAGGCATATGCTTTGAGAACTTCCTGCACTGACTTTCCGAAAGGAGGTAGAGTATGGAAAATACGATGAAAGGAAATCTTATATGTTAGAGATGCTCCTAAAAGTGCTAGATGTACTTGTACGCATATCCAGCTTGCTGGTTGCCACAATGAATCTACATAAGGGGCTGAAGAGCAAAAAAGACAACCGCCCCTCGGACAAAGGATAAGCGGTTGTCTTTTACAACTACTGTCTAAGGCCGACCGTCTATCGGTGGCTTCTTAATTAAATTTTATAGCATTTTCCCTCAGTTGTCAACTATTTTCTCCCCGCTGTTCATATCTTTTTATATCAAGCAAAAGTTGTAACTTTTTGTTTTATGAGTTATTTATTTCCAGAAAAAACCATCGTTATATAGTGGATTTTGTCGATAAAAGTCTTGACTTAACGCGATAAAATATGTAAATTAGTATTTAGAGGGGACACTTCGGAAACCTATACATTTCTGAAGTAATTATTGTATGAGAAATGAGGGAGATTAAAATGGGTATCAAAGATGTATTCAGTAATTTAAGCGGTGCCGACCCGACATTCGGCTTCGCTGACAGTAAAACTGCGCAAACTTTGTCGGAAAATCTAAATCTCGGCAATGTCGCCGATGGACTAAACCCTGACGAACTGACCAACAAAATCCAAAAAAATGCAATTGCCGAAGTCATCAAATATGAAGGTGACAACCAGACCTTTATCTGGAAACACCCAAGCGAAGATTTCATGACCGGAAGCCAATTAATCGTGCATGAAAGCCAGGAAGCCGTCTTTTATATGAACGGTCAGGCGCTTGATGTATTCGGTCCGGGACGACATACCCTAGAAACCCAAAACCTGCCTCTGGTCGGAAAATTTTTTAGGGCAGCAACCGGCGGACGCACCCCCTTCCATTGTGAAGTTTATTTCGTCAACAAAACCGAACAGTTGGCTATTAAATGGGGTACAGACAGCAAACTCGAATATGTCGAGCCAACCTATGGTTTCCCCATCCAAATCGGAGCATCCGGTGAAATGTCACTTAAGGTTGATGATGCCGCCAAACTACTAATCAAAGTCGTCGGTACGGAACGCGGTATTACCCAACAGTCATTTGTCCAAAAGATGCGTGCATTCCTGATGACCCGGATAAAAGCCCATCTGGCAAATTATATCAAGAAAGAAAAAATAAATATCTTTGAAATAGATGAAAAATTAATCGATATATCAACCGCCCTACATGAACAATTCCGTCCGGACTTTACCGACTATGGAATCGCAATCGAGCGCTTTTTCGTCATCTCCATCGTCAAGCCGGAAGAAGATGCAAATTATCGACGGTTTAAGGAATTGCATTTCCGCCAGTATGCCGATATCGCCGAAGCTAGACTCCGGCAACAAACCGGTCTCATCGACCAGGAAACCCAGAAATACCGCATGATACTTGAAGCGGAAGGACTTGCCCAGAAGCGGGCACTTGAAGGCTTTACATATCATGATGAACGTGGCTTTGATGTTGCTGAACGGGTTGCCGCAAATGAAGCGGTCGGGCAGATGACCAATATCGGTGTCGGTATGGGTATGATGGCAGGAGTTGGTGGTCCGGTCGGTTCAGCTGTTGGTGGTATTATGTCGAATACAATGGGAGCGGTCATAGCGCCGATGGGTGGTCAGATGAATGCCCAACCACCAGCGGCGGGACAAGTACCGGTAGCGGGACAAGTGCCAGTTGCAGGACAAGAACCAATTGCAGAAACGGCATCGCCAGCAACAGAAGCCCCAACAACAGAACCCCCAATAACAGCAACGGAACCCGGTGCGGATGATTTTGAACAACGAATCGCAAAATTAGAAAAATTGAAAGGAAAAATCCCTGATGAAATGTATAATGCCAAGATGCAGGAAATCTTGAGCAGCATTTAATTAAGTATTTTATATAGAAGGGAATGGTATAAAAATGAATAACGCAAACGTACAAAAAGGCAGTAGATTAATCGCTATTATCATGGCGGTAGTTGCAACATCACTTTTTCTGGTAGTCAAGATCACCCCGTTATACATAACCGCATACATTATTAATCTGATCGCGGTTCTTGCTTTATGTTTAGGCACTGTGTATATGGCAAATAACATGAAAAGTTATCCGTGGTTTGCCTCTTTTCCATTAACCATTTGGCGTTATCTGCTGACCCAGTTGACAGTTTCCGCCATCTTTGTCATCAGCGAAAATCTGTTTGGGTATTCGGTTAATCTAGGCATATTTGTTGTTATCCACATCGCCATCATCGGTTATTTTGCAATACTTTTGATTTTACAAAAAGGTGGCAAAGACATTATTGAAGCCGTTGATGAAAAGGTCAAAGCAAAAACCGTTGACTGGCGGATGCTGCAACTAGATATGGAATCGGTAAAAGCGTCCATGCCCTCAAAAGCACAAGAGCTTCAAGCGGTAATTGATGCTTTACGTTATAGTTTGCCGATGAGCAGTGAAGCCATTTTGCCTTATGAAGAAAAAATAAAAGATAGTATCGTAATGTTAGAGCAAGCCGCCAATATAAATGACGAAGCACGGGTTTCCGAACTGTGTGTCACCTTATTAAGGCAGATAAAAGATCGGAATAACCGGGCGAAAATCACAAAATAATGAGGAGAGTAATAAGTGATACATTTTTCAACTGATTAAAATAGGGGTTCATAGATATTTGGGAGGGAATAAAGAAAATGTTAATTTTTAAATGTAAAATGTGTGGCGGTGATGTTCAGGTAAGTGAGGGGGCGACACATGGAACATGCGATTCGTGTCAGACTACTTCGACAGTACCGAAAGCAAGTGATGAAAGATTAATCAACTTGTTCAATCGCGCCAATCATTTAAGGCAGCAAAACGAATTTGACAAAGCCTTGGCAAATTACGAAAACATTCTTAATGAGGATAATACCAATGCGGAAGCATATTGGGGTGTCGTTTTATGCCGCTATGGGATTGAGTATGTCAAAGACCCGCGTAGTTATGAACGGGTTCCGACTTGCCACCGTGTTCAGTTTGAATCTATATTATCTGACAATGATTATCTCGCGGCTCTTGAAAATGCCCACGATAGTTATGCCCGTGAGCTGTATGAGAGTGAAGCCAAAAAAATCAGTGAAATTCAAAAGAGCATCCTCGCCATCTCCAATACCGAAGAACCCTATGATGTTTTCATTTGCTACAAAGAAACCACCGACGGCGGAAGCCGGACGAAGGACAGCGCCTTAGCTCAGGATATTTATTACCAATTGGAAAAAGAAGGATTCAAGACATTTTTTGCCCGGATTACCCTCGAAGGAAAACTGGGACAACAATACGAACCCTACATATTCGCCGCTCTTAATTCGGCAAAAGTGATGCTGGTCATCGGTACTGACCCCGCTTATTTTAATGCCGTCTGGGTAAAAAATGAGTGGAGCCGTTTCCTCTTATTAATGAAGAAAGACCGTTCGAAACTTCTTATCCCCTGCTTCAAAGACATGGACGCCTACGACATTCCCGAAGAATTATCTTTATTCCAAAGCCAGGATATGAGCAAAATCGGCTTTATGCAAGACTTAATCCACGGTATCAAAAAAGTTATCGCAAAACCAAAAGCCGGAGAAGCGCCTGTTACTACTACAACAAATACCGCATCATCAAGCGACACCGGGGTTGATGGACTGCTTAGACGCGCCTTCTTATTCCTTGAGGACGGTGACTTTAGTCAAGCGAGTGATTATTGTAACCGTGTTCTTGATACCGCTCCCGAAAATGCCCGTGCTTATATCGGATTATTGTGTGCAGGACTTCAAATAAATAAAGAAGAAAATCTTGCCAACAGCGCTACCCCGCTCGACCGTAGTGCCAGTTATCTGAAAGCATTACGTTTCTCTGATGAGAAGCATCGTAAGTGGCTGGAAGAATGTAATCAATACATAATCGAGCGGAATAAGGAAAATGAAGAACAGGAGCGCGAAAGACAAAGACAACTTGCAAAGGAGCGACAACGTGAAGCGGAAGAAAGAGCGGCGCGTGAACGTCATGAAACATATGTCCGTGCCATTAATGAGGGACAAACCGCACAAACAGCAGCACAGCTTCGTAGAGTCGTTGATTCATTGCGTAGTGTTGGTGATTATGAAGATGCCGAAGCGCAAGCGGTGTTTTATAATAATTTGCTGGTAAAAGTAGCACGAAAGGAACTTTTACGCAACATCAAAATCGGGAGTACGATAGCAGGAGTACTGGCAGTAATTATCTTTATTGTAGTTGCGGTAACATATATTATTCCTGAAAATAAGTACAATTCTGCCAAAGCCAAAATTGAAAGTAATGATTTGGCTGAAGCACGCGAAATATTAATTGGGTTGAAAGATTACAAAGACAGCAGTGTTCTTGTGAATACCTTGGATGTAATGATAGCTGAACAGGAGAGAATTGCCGCTGAAGAAGCGAGAATTGAAGCCGAACGTTTGGCAGAGGAAGCCGCTGAACGTGCAAGGATTGAGGAAGAGCAAAGAAAATTGGAAGAAGCATATCAGGCCGCTATGGATTTAGTGGAAAGTGGCAACCTGGAAAGAGCAAACAAAGCTTTTCTTGCGCTTGGGGAATATAAAGACAGTGAAGAACAGGCTGAAATGGCAATTCAAACACATAAGCAACAAATTTATGACAGAGCAATGGAAGCAATAGATGATGGGCTTTTTCAAACTGCTATTAACTTATTTAATTCCATCCCGGGTTTTTTGGATAGTAATAAACAAGCTCAAAATGCAAAATCTCTGATGGAAAAAGAAAAAGAGATGGAATTATTAGCAGCAAAACAAGCTCGAATGGATGCATTAAAGACTGCTGAAGTTGGCGGCCAAGTCTTATTTGGAAAATTAGATGGAGATTTTGCTGGAGAATATAGGAGCTGGACTGTGCTGGAGGTCAGGGGAGACATGATGCTGTTAATCGCAGATAATACGTTAAATAATCTAGGTTTTAATACACCGGTGTTTGACAGAAGCGAGTATGGTAATACATGGGAGTATACTGATATCCGATATTATTTAAATTACGAATTTATTGAATTAATTTTTTGTGCGGATGAAAAAGAAAAAATCATTCAAGTTGAAAACTTAAACAATGATAATCCATGGTTTGGTACAGAGGGTGGTGATAACACGTACGATAAGGTATTTCTTTTGAGTTTGGAGGAGGTTGTCAGATATTATGGAGATAGTGGCTTATTACATAATCGCCCAGCAGATATAATAGCGGATAATGGAGGTAGAACTCCAACAAATGTAATAGATGACCAATTTAACTCAATAAGAGCCAGTGCCTCGGGACCACTTCGAAGCCCTGGTTACAGAGGTGGACCGACTAGTAATAGTTTTGCTTTTATCGATGATAATGGTATAATCTCTGTTTATGGTTTGAGACCTAGCTCTCTTCGCTCTGTTCGCCCGGCATTATGGGTATCAAGAAATTAATTAAGGTAACTGAAATCATTATGATAAATTTTTTGCCCGGCTTTGTGACTGAATCTATTAATTAAATAACTCAAAGGAGCTTTAAATGCTAATATTCAAATGCAAAATGTGCGGTGGTGACATTCAAGCCAACGAAGGAGCAACCCACGGAACCTGTGATTTCTGCGGGACAACCTCAACTTTACCCAAAGCAAGTGACGAGCGTATTGTCAACTTATTTAACCGCGCCAACCAACAACGACAGAAAAATGACTTCGATAAGGCGATGGCGAATTATGAGAATATCTTGAATGATGATGCCACAAATGCCGAAGCGCATTGGGGTGTTGTGCTTTGCCGGTATGGGATTGAGTATGTTGAAGACCCACGCAGCCATGAGCGGATTCCGACCTGCCACCGTGTCCAATATGAATCGATTTTATCCGACAATGATTATCTCGCGGCGCTTGAAAACGCTCCCGACAGTTATGCCCGTGAGTTGTATGAAAACGAAGCGAAGAAAATAAGTGAAATCCAAAAGAGCATCCTCGCCATCTCAAATACCGAAGAACCCTATGATGTCTTTATCTGTTACAAGGAAACAACCGATGGCGGAAGCCGGACTAAGGACAGCGCCTTAGCCCAGGATATTTATTACCAGTTGGAAAAAGAGGGATATAAGACATTTTTTGCCCGGATAACCCTCGAAGGAAAACTGGGTCAGCAGTACGAACCCTACATATTCGCCGCCCTTAATTCGGCGAAAGTAATGCTGGTCATCGGCACCGACCCCGCTTATTTTAATGCCGTTTGGGTAAGGAATGAGTGGAGCCGTTATTTATTACTGATGAAAAAAGACCGTTCAAAACTTCTTATCCCATGCTATAAGGATATGGATGCCTACGATATCCCTAACGAGCTTTCGATGTTCCAGAGCCAGGACATGGGCAAAATCGGCTTTATCCAAGACCTGACTCATGGTATCAAGAAAGTAATCTCAAAGTCACAAGACGAGAAAACGAAAGCGCAATCTTCGGGTGTTGCCCCTGTATTCGGTACAGCCGGAGCCGGGGTTGACGGGTTGTTGAAACGCGCTTTTATCTTCCTTGAGGATGGTGATTTCAAACAGGCTGGTGATTATTGCGACCGCGTCCTTGATATAGACCCCGAAAACGCCCGCGCTTATGTCGGGTTGTTATTGGTTGAATTGAAAATCAAGAAAGAGGAAGAGCTTTCCTTAAATGAACACCCAATCGATCAACTGGCAAACTATCATAAAGCAGTACGTTATTCCGATGATACTTACCGGAATTGGCTTGAGCAATGCAACCAATACATCCTTGACCGGAGTAAAGAAAAAGCTGAACAAGAACGCGAAAGGCAAAGATTACTTGCCGAACAACAGCAAAGAGAAGCAAAAGAAAGAGCTGAGCAGGAAAGATATAATATCTATAATGATGTCGTAAACAAAGGTAATATTGCCAGCAAGTCCTGGGAGTATTTGAAGGTAATCGAAGCACTCCGCAATATGGGTGATTACAAGGACGCACCTACCCAAGTAGAACATTTCCAATTATTACATAAAAAATTAAGGAAAAAGGAAAAACGACGGAAACGTAGGATAGCCGGAATTATTGTGACAATTATGTTTTCAATATTATGGATTATTACCAGTGGCTTTGCTATATTTCGTTACAATCGTGTACACTACTTCGGACAGCATGGTGTTAGAAACTTGGCTTTGGTTTCGAACGATTATGATGAAAACGGATTTATCAATAGATTGGGATATGAAGTAGTTCCAAGTATATACACTGACATCACTGTATATGGAAGAGACCCTAAAACTAAAAGATTTGTCTCTATTGGGTCTAACAGAACCCCATCCAGGGGAACTTATTTCACAGGATCTTTTGATTCTATTATACGAAACTTTATCAAAGGTCAAGATGAATCTGATTATATTCTTTTTGTAGTGCGTAAAGGTTTGGGGGGTCCAGCTTGTCCTGAAAGTGGTTGGGGAAGGGGAGTATTAAGTAAATCCGGAAAAGTGATACTACCACATATATATGATGAAATAACGATTCTTTCAGAAAATGCATTTATGGTTAGTATAAATAAAGAGGGGGCAGGGATACTGGACAAAAAAGGAAAAGAGGTTGTTCCAATCGGTGTATATTGGTCGTTTATGGGAAATCCCAAGGATGGATATATAATAGCGTATAAGGATGTAGGCTGGCGTATTATTGATTTAGAAGGTAATGAAGTATCTCCGATTGATTATCCTTGTAATGTAACAGCATTTGCAGCAGCAAAAGAAATTTTTGGCAAGTGATGCCGAGATAAAATATTTAGGATTAAGCCAAAATTAAATTCACAAAGGAGCTTTCTATGCTAATCTTCAAATGTAAAATGTGCGGTGGTGATATCCAAGCCACCGAAGGACAAGTCCATGGAATGTGTGATTCCTGTGGGACAACATCAACTTTACCCAGAGCGAGTGACGAGCGTCTTGTCAACTTATTTAACCGTGCCAACCAGCAACGGCAGAAGAACGACTTCGACAAAGCGATGGCGAATTATGAAAATATCCTAAACGACGATGCGACCAACGCCGAAGCGCATTGGGGTGTTGTGCTTTGCCGATATGGGATTGAGTATGTCGAAGACCCGCGCAGCCATGAGCGGATTCCAACCTGCCACCGCGTCCAATATGAATCAATCTTATCCGACAATGATTATCTCGCGGCGCTTGAAAATGCCCCTGATAGTTATGCCCGTGAGTTATATGAAAACGAAGCGAAGAAGATAAGTGAAATCCAAAAAGGCATCCTCGCCATCTCCAATACCGAAGAACCCTATGATGTTTTTATCTGTTATAAAGAAACCACCGACGGCGGAAGCCGGACGAAGGACAGCGCCTTAGCCCAGGATATTTATTACCAGTTGGAAAAAGAAGGATTCAAGACATTTTTTGCCCGGATAACCCTTGAAGGAAAACTGGGACAGCAGTATGAACCCTACATATTCGCCGCCCTTAATTCGGCAAAAGTAATGCTGGTCATCGGCACCGACCCCGCTTATTTTAATGCCGTCTGGGTAAAAAATGAGTGGAGCCGTTTCCTCTTATTAATGAAGAAAGACCGCACAAAGTTACTTATCCCTTGCTTCAAAGACATGGATGCTTATGATATCCCCGAAGAATTATCATTGTTCCAGAGTCAGGACATGAGCAAAATCGGCTTTATGCAAGACTTAATCCACGGTATCAAAAAGGTTATCGCGAAACCAAAAGCCGGAGAAGCGCCTGTTACTACTACAACAATTACCGCATCATCAGGTGATACCGGGGTTGCCGGATTACTTAGGCGTGCGTTTTTGTTCCTTGAGGATGGTGAGTTCAAACAAGCAGGTGACTACTGCGACCGTGTCCTTGATACCGAGCCCGAAAATGCCCGTGCCTATGTCGGTTTACTTTTAGCAGAGCTTGAAATCAAAAGGGAAGATGAACTTGCGAACAACGAATATCCCTTGACCCAAAGTACGAATTACCAGAAGGCAGTTCGTTTCTCCGATGACAGTTACCGCCAATGGTTGGAGCAGAGCAATCAATACATAATCGAACGTATTAATGAAAGGGAAGAAAGAGAACGCGAACAGAAACAGCAACTGGCAGAACAAAAGCGTCGTAATACATATACCAAAGCTATCACTAGTGGCAAAACCGCCCGCACGGCAAGCGAGCTTTGGAGTATTGTTGAAACTTTCCGAAGCCTTGGTAATTATGAAGATGCAGAAGCGCAAGCAGAACACTATCATAAAGTATGGGAAAAAACGGCAAGAAAAGAGAAAAGCCGGAAATATAAAATTAGCGCAATAATAGCAGGTATTCTGGCGGTAGCAATATTCATTTTTGTACTTAACACATACATAATACCTGAAAACAAGTATAATTCTGCCTTGGCGTATATCGAAAATGATAGCTTGGTTGAAGCATTATCAATTCTTAGAGACTTGGGCGATTACAAAGACAGCAGTAATCTTGTCCGGGGATTGCAAACCACTATAGCTGAGCTTGAGAGGATTGCCGCCGAAGAAGCGGCTGAGCAAGCCAGAATACAGGCGGAATTTGAAGCAGAGCAGGAAAAATTGGAAAATAGATATCAAGATGCTCTTGAGCAGATTGAAGAAGGTCAACTTTTAAAGGCGAGCTCTATTTTTAGAGAACTTGGGGATTATAAGGATAGCAAGGAGCAAGCAGAAAACGCTATCCGCACTCATAAACAGCAAATTTATGATAACGCAATGCAATCAATTAATGATGCGAATTATCATAATGCCATTACTTTACTAGAATCCATACCTGATTTTTTAGATAGCAATGAACAAGCAAAAAATGCTAAAAAAATGGCAATGTTAGCAGCAGAAAAAGCTCGAATGGATGCATTAAAGACTGCAGAAGTAGGAGACAAAATTTTTATTGGAGATTATAGTTGGACTGTTCTGGATGTCAGAGATAATATGATGTTGATAATCAGCGATAGAGGTCTAGGATATAGGCGTTATGAACATAATGATTTGGGTAATACATGGGAACACTCCAATATCCGAAGTTATTTAAATGGCTACTTTTATGAAAAACAATTTAGTGAAGACGAAAAAGAGAAAATCATTGAGGTAGTTAACAAAAATAAAGCAAATCCATGGTATGAATCAGATGGTGGTAATGATACGTCCGATAGGGTATTTCTTTTAAGCTTGGAGGAGGTTGTCAGATATTTCGGTGACAGTGGGTTATATGATAATCAACCCGAAGAAAGAGACCCGAGAAATTTGAGAAGAACTGAATATATTGATGACCAGTTTAACTTTTGGAGATCAATATCTGTAGGTTGGTGGCTTCGAACCCCTGGTTCAAGACCCAGATCTTCTAGTCATTCATTTACCTGTGTCCTTCTTGATGGTAGGATCAAGGTTAGCGGTGAGACAGGCTCTATGCATATTCGCCCTGCATTATGGGTATCAAGAAATTAATTAAGACAACTGTAATCATTATGATAACTCAAAGGAGCTTTCCATGCTAATCTTCAAATGTAAAATGTGCGGTGGCGATATCCAAGCCACCGAAGGTGCAACCCACGGAACCTGTGATTTCTGTGGGACAACCTCGACTTTACCTAAAGCGAGTGACGAGCGTATCGTCAACTTATTTAACCGCGCCAACCAGCAGAGGCAGAAAAATGACTTCGACAAAGCGATGGCGAATTATGAGAATATCCTGACTGAGGATGCAACCAATGCCGAAGCGCATTGGGGTGTTGTCTTATGCCGCTACGGGATTGAGTATGTCGAAGATCCGCGTTCTCATGAGCGGATTCCGACCTGCCACCGTGTCCAATATGAATCAATTTTATCCGACAATGATTATCTCGCGGCGCTTGAAAATGCCCCTGATAGTTATGCTCGCGAGTTATACGAAAACGAAGCGAAGAAGATAAGCGAAATCCAAAAAGGCATCCTCGCCATCTCTAATACCGAAGAACCCTATGATGTTTTTATCTGTTACAAAGAAACCACCGACGGCGGAAGCCGGACTAAGGACAGCGCCTTAGCACAGGATATTTATTACCAGTTGGAAAAAGAGGGATACAAGACTTTTTTTTCCCGGATAACCCTCGAAGGAAAACTGGGACAACAGTACGAACCCTACATATTCGCCGCTCTTAACTCGGCAAAAGTGATGCTGGTCATCGGCACCGACCCCGCTTATTTTAATGCCGTCTGGGTAAGGAATGAGTGGAGTCGCTTTTTATTACTGATGAAAAAAGACCGTTCGAAACTACTTATCCCATGTTATAAAGATATGGATGCCTACGATATCCCTAATGAGCTTTCGATGTTTCAGAGCCAGGACATGGGCAAAATCGGCTTTATCCAGGATCTGATTCATGGGATAAAGAAAGTTATATCAAAGTCACAAGCCGAGGAAATTAAAACACAGTCTTCGGGTGCTACCCCTGTTTTCGGTACAGCCGGGGCGGGTATAGACGGGTTGTTGAAACGCGCTTTTATCTTCCTTGAAGATGGCGATTTCAAACAGGCGGGGGATTACTGTGACCGTGTCCTTGACATTGACCCCGAAAATGCCCGCGCTTATGTCGGTCTGTTATTGGCGGAATTGAAAATCAAAAAGGAAAAGGAACTTTCCCTAAATGAAAAACCATTAGATCAACTGGCAAACTATCAGAAAGCGGTTCGTTATTCCGACGAGGCTTACCGGAATTGGCTTGAGCAATGCAACCAGTATATCCTTAACCGAATCAGGGAAAAAGAAGAGCAGGAAAACGAAAGGCAGAGATTGATCGCCGAGCAACAGCAAAAGGAAGCAGAGGAAAGAGCTGAGCAGGAAAGATATACTATCTACAATAAGGCGGTTGCAGATGGAAAAAAAGCCCGCAGAGCAGCGGAATATTTGAAGATTACCGAAGCGTTCCGCAGTGTTGGTAATTATTATGATGCACCTACCCAAGGAGAGTACTATTATAACTTATACTTACGAACATCTAAAAAGGAAAAAAGTCGAAAATTCAAGATGACCGGAATTATTGTGGTAATAGTTTTTCTGCTTACTGTACCACGTTTTTTGATAAATGAGTTCAAATATCGTGCCGAACAAAAAAAGATTGAGGCAGAATGGCAAATTGAACAGGCAAGTATTGAAGCAGAAAAGCAAGCGAAGAGAGAAGCAAAGCAAGCACAAAGAGAGGCTTTTTGGGGTGAATATGCGAATACTATAAATGCAGAAGCTAATAGTGAAGTCATTAAGAGTGAATCTCATTTATTGTTGGTTGAAGATATCATAACTTTTGGTAAATATGATTGGGTTGTTATAGATATTGATATTGAAAGACGGAGAGCTTTAATCTTATCAGAGAAAATTATATTACAAGATCGTCATTATAACCCGAACAAACATGTAAACAATATGAGTGAAATAAGAATTTCATGGGAAAGCTCGTACATAAGAAGTTATTTAAATTCGACTTTTTACTACGGGTTTAAGGAAAATGAAAAAATGAGAATAGTCGAATCCAACGAAATACAAGATAAGATTTTCATCCTAAGCAAAAAGGAAGCTTTATATTATTTAAGTAATATTAATTCCGTACGTACTCCATTACCTTTAAATGATTCAGTTTCATCTGTCTGGACACTTCGGACAACCGCATCAAATTCCCATATGGTATCTGTGGAAAGCGATGGTGCTATTAATGAGCGTGGGGTGAGTGCATTTCAATATACGGGTATCCGCCCTGCTATGTGGATAAGTCTGGATTAAAAGAGATATTCTGTCCGATGCGATAAACTTATTCTTTACTGTTAGTCAGAACCGGCTCACATTCCGAGCTGTTCGAGTAATTAAAATATTCACTAAGGAGCTTTCAATGCTAATATTCAAATGTAAAATGTGTGGTGGTGACATTCAAGCTTTCGAAGGAGCAACTCACGGAACGTGTGATTTCTGTGGAACAACCTCAACTTTACCCAAAGCAAGTGACGAGCGTATCGTCAACTTATTTAACCGCGCCAACCAGCAGAGGCAGAAGAACGACTTCGACAAAGCAATGGCGAATTATGAGAATATCCTGACTGAAGATGCGACCAATGCCGAAGCGCATTGGGGTGTCGTGCTTTGCCGCTATGGGATTGAGTATGTCGAAGACCCGCATACTCATGAGCGGATTCCGACCTGCCACCGGGTTCAGTATGAGTCAATTTTATCCGACAATGATTATCTCGCGGCGCTTGAAAATGCCCCTGACAGTTATGCCCGCGAGTTATATGAAAATGAAGCGAAGAAAATAAGTGAAATTCAAAAAGGCATTTTGGCTATCTCAAATACCGAAGAACCCTACGATGTCTTTATCTGTTATAAAGAAACCACCGATGGCGGAAGCCGGACGAAGGACAGCGCCTTAGCCCAGGATATTTATTACCAGTTGGAAAAAGAAGGATTCAAGACATTTTTTGCCCGGATAACGCTTGAAGGCAAACTGGGACAGCAGTACGAACCCTATATATTCGCCGCCCTTAACTCGGCGAAAGTGATGCTGGTCATCGGTACCGACCCCGCTTATTTTAACGCCGTCTGGGTAAGGAATGAATGGAGCCGTTTTTTGTTACTGATGAAGAAAGACCGTTCGAAATTATTGATTCCTTGTTATAAAGACATGGATGCTTACGATATCCCTAACGAGCTTTCGATGTTCCAGAGCCAGGACATGGGCAAAATCGGTTTTATCCAAGACCTGGTTCATGGTATCAAGAAAGTAATCTCAAAAACACAAATTGATGAAACAAAAGCGCATGTTTCGGGTGCTGCACCTGTTTATGGTACAGCCGGAGCCGGGGTTGACGGGCTGTTGAAACGAGCTTTTATTTTCCTTGAAGATGGTGATTTCAAACAGGCTGGTGATTACTGTGACCGCGTCCTGGACATTGACCCCGAAAATGCCCGTGCTTATGTTGGTCTGTTATTAGCGGAACTGAAAATCAAAAAGGAAAAGGAACTTTCCCAAAATGAAAAACCATTAGATCAAATGGCAAACTATCAGAAGGCGGTACGTTATTCCGATGAAGCTTACCGGAATTGGCTTGAGCAATGTAACCAATACATAATCGACCGTATCAGGGAAAAAGAAGAGCAGGAAAACGAAAGGCAGAGATTAATCGCCGAACAACAGCAAAAGGAAGCGGAGGAAAAGGCTGAGAAGGAAAGGAAGAATATATATGATAATGCCGTTTATGATGCAAAAAAAGCACGTAAAATCGCACAATATAAGAAATTAACCGAGGCATTCCGTAGTGTTGGTGATTATCTGGACGCTCCCGCGCAAATGGAACATTTTCAAAATTTATATCAGAAAAAAGTTAAAAGACGGAAAGTTAAGATAATCGTAATTATTGCGATAACTATATTTTCATTCACAGTAGGACCATATTTGATGTATCAAATAGATCGCATGAGATATAAGATTGAGTTAGCAAGGTACGAAGCTGAAGAAATAGCTAGAATTGAAGCAATCAGAAATGCTAAACCGGGTGACATAATAACCTTTAACTACAGGAATTGGATAGTCCTTGATGTAAAAGATAATAATTTATTCATATTATCAGAAGAAATTATAAGACGCATGCGACGAAGCAGTAAAACATGGAATGATTGTGATTTACGTAAATACCTAAATGAAGATTTTATTAAACGCATGAGCAATGATGATAAAAGTTTAATTAGAGAAACAACTGTTATGACTAATGACAATGAATGGTATGGTACATCCGGTGGCAGATTCACTCGTGACAAGGTATTTCTTTTGAGTATTGAAGAAGTGGTTCTATATTTTGGTGATAGCGGGGCTTTAAATAATCCTCCGGATAATTTTAATACTCCTGAAGGAGGAGTTATTGATGACCAGTTTAATGAAGCAAGAAAAGGGTTTCATGGTGATCAAGCACAGGATTGGTGGTTGCGTTCACCAGGCGACGAAAGATTGTATAGTATAGCATGCGTAGATTCTTTTGGTGTACTTGATATAAGTGGTAAAAGCTATCTATATGTTGATTCAGTTGGTCAGGTGAAATTGGAGGGTGGTGTCCGCCCCGCCATGTGGATAAGCAGACCCTAAAAATAAGAAATTCATTGAAATTCATTCAAAGGTAAAGGCTAAGATTTTCATATGAATCTTTGGTTTTGCTATAAACCAACAGCTTTCTTTCAAAATTGTCACTGCCTTTCATTCGAATGTTTAGATTATAATCAATCATATCAATCTCATATGCTAAACCTCGGAACATTGTTGCACTAATAATCATAAAAAATGGGACGTTACCAAGAGTTGAACTGGCAACAATTTTAATGTCCTTGAAATGAAGGTTTCCTATGTATAAATCAGGAAGATTATAGGCATCCCCATATACAATACCACCAAAACCGGAGAAAGGTACATTTGATTTGTAAAATGTTGCACCAAATTTTAGTAACAGCTTTAGATTGCCTGTCCATATAGGAATTATTGCACCGGTATCAATCAAAACCGGTATTCCATATCCTGAAAAATTTTGAAGTACATCTTTAGTAGTGTTTTGCCTTATATCATCTGATATAAATGATATTGCCGATAACATAGCTAGTGGTCTGACATTATTATCCCTCATCAATGGGATAGTAAAAGAAGTAAAATTTGTGGTCATTTAAATGACTGCTCCTATCTGTAATATGTTATCAGGCGTAGTATAAATAGGAGAGCATTCACCTGCAAACCATAACTCACCAAGTTCGTCTTTTGTTTTATACATATATTTAACCGTGGCAGATTCAATTGTTGCTTCATTAAACCCCCATTTAATGTCTGACAAGCCAACCCATGTATCCGGTAGTGAATCAACAATATCTTCCCATCGATATGAATTACCTTCGATTATCTCAATTTTCATAATATCGTACTCCATCTGCCTATATCTAATATTATTATACCAAATCACATAATTTTTATAAAGTGTTTTTTGAATAATTACTATATTTCTATATTTAGTATTACTTTACCATCAAAAAATCAATTCTTGTTATGACTTAAACTATAGCTTTATTAGTGGAACCTAAACTTTGACAGGAACCTAAACTTTGACTTGACACATACCTAATAGGTATGTTACCATGAGGTTCAGAAAGGAAAAGCAATGCGAAAACTTATTTTAGGGATTTTAATGATGCGACAGCTGAATGTTTATGAAATCCGCAATATTGTCCGGCAAAATTTTAAAGATATGTGCAGTGATAGTTTGGGCAGTATCCAAACTGCGGTAAAGAAGCTGTTGGCAGAAGAGAAGATTAGCTTAACCGAATATGTGGAAAATGGTGTAAATAAAAAAAGATACGCCATCACCGAAACTGGTCGGGCTGAGCTTATAGAATGGCTTTCTTCACCGGCAGACTTAACAGTTGCAAAGAATAACGAATTAGGTAAGCTCTTATTTATGGGGCTTGTACCGGCAGAGGAACGTTCAAGATTAATCGACGAGCTTATTGCAAAGATTGAGCAGGAATTGGTTGGCTTAAGATTATTGTGGGAACTACATAAAAACCATGTAAAAGATAATGCTACGGTTGCGGTTGATTACTGGAATGCAAATCCGGAATATAAGGATGGAATTTTGCATGCAACTCAAGTCACGGATATCATGGAAAGTGCGATAGGAATTGGTACATATCAGATGCTTACCTTGGAGTTTGGGATAGCTAATTTGCAATTTGCCGCTGATTGGTTTAAAGCGCTAAAAGAAAGGATGGGAGATAAAGATGAAAAATAAGAAAGTAATTGTGGTTGGTGGTGGTATCGCTGGTTTAAGTGCCGGTATTTATGCCCAGAAATGTGGTTTTAATGTTGCGATATTTGAAAGCCACAGCATCGCGGGTGGGATTTGCACATCGTGGCGCCGTAAGGGTTATTTGTTTGAAGGTGGGATGCACTGGCTTGCTGGTTCTAATCCGAGCAGTGCTAATAATAAATTGTGGTACTATTTAGGTGCTTTGGATGACAGCGTGGAAATTCGTTATTCCGAACCTTTTATTGAGCATATGTATGATGGAATCCCCATCAGGTTCTACCGCGATGTAGATGAAACGGAGCGTTATCTAATTTCCATTTCACCTGATGATGCTGAGGAAATCAAGAAATTATGTCATGGTATCCGCAAAATAAAGAAATTGGAAATGCCGGTTGAGAATATTCGTGGGCTGAAGATGACCGGCAAAAAAACCAATCCTCCGATATCATTTATATTTGCAATGCTTTCAGCCGTAGTTATGATTAGAAAATATGCCGGTATTGAACGGGATGAGTATATTTCACGTTTTTCCCATCCCGGTATCAGGGAAGTAATGCGGGCGATTACTTATCCCGAAATGGGTATAGCTCCTTTGATTTTTACCCTTGGTGCGCTTGCGGGGGGTGATGGTGGATTTCCCCGTGGAGGATCTTTACCATTTGCCAACCGGATGGTGAAAACATTTACTAACGCTGGCGGTGAAATTCGATACAAAAGCCCGGTTGAACGTGTTTTGGTGGAAAATAATAAAGCGGTCGGGGTACTGGTAAACGGAGAGCGATTTGATGCTGATGCCGTAATTATTGCGTCTGATACGATGGCAGCGAATAAATTATTTGATTTTCCGCTTGATTCCAAATGGCTTATGGAAATGCGGGCAAGTACTTCCCCAACGATGGCGGTTTTTATCAGCTTAGGTATTGATGCTGATTTAAGGAAATATCCGACTTATGGTATTTATAAGGCTGATGAACCGCTGGTGATTTCCGACCAGACATTTGAGTATATCAGTGTCGCAAATTATGCCAGAGACCCTGATTATAGTCCGGCGGGAAAAAGTGTTTTAACGATTCAATTACCGGGTGATACATATGATTATTGGAAAAAAATCCGTGATGCAGGGCGTTATGAAGTGGAAAAGCAGAAGATAGGTGAGGAATTAATTTCCCGTTTGTCGGCAAAAATTCCTGAAATGAACGGTAAGGTCGAAGTTTGTGATGTTGCAACTCCTCTCACGTATGAACGTTATTGTGGTAACTGGAAGGGGTCGTGGATGACGAACATGACCAAGGATATGAAGATGAAATCATATCCGGGATTTATTAAAGGTTTGGATGGGTTATACTTTGCCGGTCAGCGCCTGATGCCACCGGGTGGGATTCCGGTTGCAATGATGACAGGACGCAGGGCAGTGCAGTATTTGTGTCGGGATACGGGGACGGTGTTTGTGAGTGAGGGGTGAAATGGGTGAAATGGGGGAAACCCCCATAAATCCAACTATACGCAAAACACAGGTTTAACGAATAGTTCCACCCTGGCGGGCGTAACTATTCGTTAAACCTGTAGTGGGGGTGGAATTAGTTCGTTAAGCCTGTGAGGGGTGGAATTGGTTCGTTAAGCCTGTGAGGGGTGGAATTAGTTTGTTAAACCTGTTCAAATTGCTCAACTGCTTTAATTATTAAGGCGACGGCGCCGTCGATTCCTAAGGCGCTGCTACTGATGCAGAGGTCGTAACTGTCGGCGCGTCCCCATTTTTTTGATGTATAGTAACTGTAATAGCTCTGGCGTTGTTTGTCTTTTTTGATACACATGTCTTTTGCTTTTTGCTCATCATATCCGAAACGCTGGCAGGCATACTTTATTTTTTGTTCCTCGTTGCCGTAGATGAAAACATTGAGGACATTATCTCTTTCGTTTAAGGCATAATCGGCACAACGGCCGACGATTACGCAGGGGCCTTCATCGGCGAGTTTCTTGATTGCGTCGAATTGGGCAAGAAAAACTTTGTGGCTGATTGGCATGTCAACGAAATGAGCGGCATTATATCCATAAGAATAGGTATCCATTACTAAATTGTATAGAAATGAGCTGGTTGGTCGTTCATCATGATTTAAGATGATTTCCTCGCAGAAACCGCTTTCTTTTGCGGTTTTCGCAACCAGTTCCTTATCCATAAACGGAATGCCGAAGTGCTCGGCAACTTTTGAACCAATTTCGTGACCGCCTGAGCCAAATTGTCTTCCGATTGTGACGACTGTTTTCATGATGTGTCCTCCAAGTTTGATTAGTATATTTTAGCATATTCATTGTGAAAAATAAATATAAATGTTTATTACAAATACTCGTGTAATACTTCAAAAACCCTGTCAATATCGATTGGTTTTCCGATATGGTCATTCATCCCGGCAGCAAGGCAGTCCTCGATATCATTCTTAAAGACATTGGCGGTAATAGCGATAATCGGCAAATCAATACCAAGGGCGCGGATACGGCGGGTAGCCTCATGACCATCCATTTTGGGCATTTGGACATCCATAAAGATGATATCGTATTTGGTGGGGGCAGCATTTAATTTTTCCAGTGCTTCTAAACCGTTTTCTGCGCAATCTATCAGAAGTCCGGTATCTTCAAGTAAAGAAATAAGAATCTCCCGGTTAATTTCGATATCTTCGGCAAGTAAAAGATGTTTGCCGATGAATTTATCTTTTGTATATTTTGATGAATCATTTTTGGATGGAGCTTTTAAGTTGGACTCCAACTCGCCGTATTTCATTTTTACAGTAAAAATAACTTTTGCCCCTAACCCAAGCTCGGATTCGATTCGAATTGTACCACCCATTAATTCTATTATCCGTTTTGAGATAACGAGTCCCAATCCGGTTCCGCCATATTCACGGCTTATCCCACTCTCCGCCTGTTCAAATGCGACAAAGACCCTCTTCTGCTGTTCGGGTGAAATCCCGATGCCGTTGTCGGTTACGGTTATACAAACCTCGCATTCGCTGTTAATTTCCGCGGTTAAAACGGCATCTAATGAAATTTTGCCACCCTCAGGGGTAAATTTTACGGCATTTGCAAGGATATTGGTGATTACTTGTACCAAACGTTGGTCATCGCCATATACAAAGCGGGGAATATTCTTATCCACATTTACGGTCAGGTTTTGCTTCTTATCCTCGACGCGGAAGTTAATGACTGAAATTACTTTCTGTATCATCCGGTCAAAATTATACTTAACCGGAGTGAGTTCCAGCTTGTTTGCCTCTATTTTTGCCATATCAAGGACATCATTGATGACACCAAGCAAGTGTGAGGAAGCATCACTTATTTTTTCAAGAGCGGTATCCTTATTTTGCACATCTTTAGCTTTTTTTCCAATCGTCGTCATGCCGATAATGGCATTCATAGGTGTCCGCATTTCATGGCTCATTGCTGAAAGGAAGTCACTTTTTGCCCTGCTTGCCGCTTCAACCCGCTTAAATGCCTCTTCAAGCTCTTTGGTCAAATCATGGCGGTAGATAGTGTTTGCCAGCATATAACTGACGGAACGGAGAATATTGATTTCATCCATGGTAGGTGTGCGGACATTTCGGCAGTCATCAATGCAGCAAAACCCCCAAAATTGCTCTTGGATAAAAACCGGGATGGTAAGGACGGATTTTGTTTTGAAATCTTCAAGGAAAAGTTGGTCTTCCTTGGATAACTTGGTGACCGGACCGGCAATAAATTCACCTTTTTCCAGCCTTTTTTTCCAGCCGGGTGCCTCACTATAGGAAAACTCAGTGATATGCAATACGGCTTTTATCCCCATCCCAAAATCACTGTACCAAAAGTGTTCGAGAACGGCATACAGACCATCTTCACGTTCTTCATTACGCCAAACCTCAAAAAAGTCAATATCCAGACTTTGACCGACATTTTTCATGCAGGAAACTAGTGCTTTGTGTAAGGTTTCATCATCTTTTGCTGTCAGTAGGACATTGGCGGTATCATTAACGGAACGAAGCAGGTTGTCCCGCCGTTTGATTTCTTTGATAGCTTTATTTTGAGCTCTTTCCAGCAGAACCAGAATATAGATTAGGACAGACGCAAGGATAACAGCCAAGGCACCAACTATTAATAGCATCTTGTATAAATCACTGAAATAGACATTCCTGGGGACAACTTTTGCCATATACCAGCCAGTTTCCATTTGACGCATAAATAAAATTGATTTAATTCCCCGGTAGTCGGTAAATCTTTCAAAT
>Ga0209737_10000347_pt1 | contig 40640 bp, 35 predicted proteins | sample TergutCu122P3_FD_187284 | JGI IMG/M metagenome (GOLD analysis project Ga0209737, IMG submission 187284) | Cubitermes ugandensis P3 segment gut microbial communities from Kakamega Forest, Kenya - Cu122 P3 (SPAdes) (version 2) | ecosystem: Host-associated > Arthropoda: Insects > Digestive system...
GGGGGATAATCCTCTCAGATCCCCTAGACATCGTAGCCTTGGTAAGCCGTTACCTTACCAACTAGCTAATGTCACGCATGCCCATCTTTTACCGCCGGAACTTTATTACACCTAAATCATGCGATTAATGTAATCTATGGGGTATTAGTCCGAATTTCTCCGGGTTATCCCCCTGTAAAAGGTAGGTTGCATACGCGTTACGCACCCGTGCGCCGGTCGCCAGCATCCGAAGACCTGCTGCCCCGCAACTTGCATGTGTTAAGCCTGCCGCTAGCGTTCATCCTGAGCCAGGATCAAACTCTTCGTTGTAAAAATTATTTTTAGTTGACAAGTGGACGAGTTAACAAGTGGACGAGGGAGTTCCTCGTTTACTTGTTTACCTTATTACTTGTAAACTTCTTTCTTGTCTTTCACAACATAAGTCTATACGCTTCGCTTATCTGTATTTACTCTTATTTTGGTTTATATATACTTTCAATGAACTCTTCCATTTTGCCCCTACTCCACCATCTTTCGGCTTCGTAGAGGTCGCTACCCCGTTTTTGGGAGTGCAAATATGCACCCTTTTTTTATTCCCACCAAATGTTTATTACTCTTTTTTAAAAGTTTTTTGTAAATGGCTGGGTTTCAATATTGAAAAACCTGTTAAGTTTTGGAAACTTAACAAGTTTGGCATGAAACAGGCAGAGTCTTATTTGATAAAGCCGACTTAGGAAAATCCTAAGCCGAATGGAGGCTGTCCTAAAAGTCAAATGATTTTTCCAATTGCTTACAATTTGTAAGCGACAGCGCAAAAGGTGCAGAGCACCGAAAATATTTGTAGGATTTAATATGACATAAACGTAAGGTGCATAGCACCGTAATATTGTGATAATCTTTTTGTTATTAATATTACGGTGCTACGCACCTTACGTTTACTATAATTGTTTTTACTACCAATATCTCGGTGCTCTGCACCTTTGCTTTCGATTTGAAAGTTCTAAAATTGATAATTTAACTTTTAGGACAGTCTCTACAAAGGGGGTTTTTGCTTTATCGCACTTTTTTGTTAGGATCATAATTTTTGTTTCTGTATTCGCCTAAATCAAAATCTTCTGGGCACGGAAAGGCTTCGCTGTAGTTATTTCTACCCGTCTTATCTTGACAACAAAAATGACTACAATCAACCACCCATCTAGGAAAATCCGGTTTTCTCTTTTCATCACCAATCAAAAAATATCCAAAATTATTATAATAAGGAGAACTATCCCACATTGCATCACAATGATACCATTTGCCATTTAATTTGACTTGATTCCAAGCATGTTGCACATCCCTGTTAATGCAAATATTTTTCTCGGTGCTACGCAAAACATTATTTTCTATACCTAATTTATCCAATAATTGCGAAAAAACGCTTGCGAAATTTCTACATACACCGCTATTCTCATGCATCATAGGTATTTTGAGGCAATTTTTCTCAGATATATCAAAGTATAAAGAAGGGTGAACTAGAAAAATTGTGCCTGAAGTTTTTTCGTATTCCTTGAGATCGCCTCCCTCCATCAAATGGTCTATTCTAAAAGTGTTAGTAACCCATTGATACGCTTTATATATTTTATCAAAATCTGTTAAATTTGGAGTTTTCAATATATCTTGAGCGACGCTATCTATCATTCGTTGCTCTTTTTCAAAAGCTCTATACACTTTGTCGAGCGTTTCTTGAAAATCAGCAAATTTTAAATAATAAGTTTGCGTTGGGCTTTTATTTCCGCAATCATCAATAACTGCAATCTTCAATGTTCCCTCTGTGGCTTTTCCAAAACTTGCATATGCTTGTTTGAAATACTCTGTTCTCTTAGAATTTATAGTTGGCTCGCTTCCATCAGTTGTGTAATATATGTGACGAGGTCCATCTGTGGTAACAATTTTTAACCATTCATCTGCTAACCCCGTCGCTATGCTAACAAAACGTCCCGGTTCTAAGCTGTTGTATTTGTAAAAATATGATAATACTTGCTGTTCTTTCAAAGTTTTTGGTTCATTTTCATCTTTTTTATATACTGCGAAAATTTCTTTTTTGTCTATCTCATCGTGATATCTAAGCCGTGGTGCCACTTTCATAAGCCCACGCACGCTTTCGTTTTCCATACAAGGCTCGTTTTGCGCAACAATGCTTTGTGTTGTTAATACAGAGATTGCAAATGAGATTAAAAATATTCCCCTACTTGTTAGGCTTTTCAGACTCACCCTGTTTTTTGAAATGGTTTCTGTCTCCATTACATCGTTTGAATTTGTGTTTAGTTGCATAATTTAAAATTTAAGTGATTAATATTTAATTGTTTATAAAAATTCTATTACTTACACAACCACACGAAAAAAGCGTAACCCCATTCGTTAATTGCTTATTTGCTAAATACAGGCTCTGCATACCCTTGCAATCAAATAAGCAACGAATGGCTCACGCTTTCATCACGTGAGCCTCCGCTGTCTTATCCCGCTTGCATTTGAAAGTTTGCAGACTTCGTATTTAACGAGAATAAGAGCTAAAAGCTCAATAAAATGTGCGTATTGCTACGCTGTTATATCATAGGCTTGTTGTTTTAATTGTATTAATTTTTGTTTGTTTTTAATTGTTAAATTAATTCTAAAATCCCATGTTCCGGTGATTTTATGAATATTTCTATTTGATTTTTTGCTGTTATCAAAATTTGTTCTATAAATTTTCTGCTTTGATTTCCTGTGCGTAATACTATAATTTTTGGTGGAAAGCCTTTAAGCACAGATAAATCAATAACTCAATACTGCACGAATATGAATATCCTGCAAAGTTGGGTAATCATCAAGAATTTCCTCGCGCGACATTCCCGAAGCCATCCATTGTAAAATATCGGTTACTGCTATTCGTGTTCCCTTGATACATGGTTTACCAAAGCGTATTTCCGGACTTATTGATATGTACGATGTTAAATTTTCCATGATTTTCAACTTGAATAAAGCAAAGATAATACATTATTTTGAATAATGAAAAAATTACAGTGCTATTTATTTTTGTGCAAACACAAATTTCACTCTTTTTTCCATAAACGCAGCTATCTCTTTTGCCGAGATATTCGATTTCGGTGCTAAATTTCTAAATTCCTCATCGGATTTGAATTGCTCATGATTAAGCAATTTTCCTATCAAATTCTTACTTTTTAGTGCATGACCGGAATATTTTAACGCATTGTTTATGATGCTTATGATTTCTTCCTGCGTCTTATCTTTCAGAATAAAATATAAATCATAATAATCTCTAAAATTACTGCGTCGCAACAGTACTTCCATTTTTAACGAGGCAATTGTGGCAGTATCTAACAGATTGATATTATTCAAAAATGGAACGGTTTTAATAACCGGCTCTCGTTTTTCAGGAGCATAAAATGATAATTTCACATTGTCGTCAATCAAAAATTCCACATGATTATGCTCCAAAATATCCATTGAATTGATTGTGTGATTTTTTGCTTTCAATTCAAGTGAAATATTTTTTACATCGACAGACATTTTTTCATTTTTTTGCTTTTGCCAACGCATAAAATCCAAATCTTCGCTCAACCGGTGGTTGATTTGTAACGATAATGCCGTTCCACCCACTAAATAATATGGCTTAATGCAATCCATTGTGGAAATTGACACTATCGCTTTTTTAGTTTTTTCTACAACTGCCTCATTCATATTTTATTCATTTTATAGCTTTCCATTGCTTTTAAATATTGTAACGGACGTTTTATATCAAAATAAAGCGAGGCAAAACAGAGGTTCATATTGCGCAAATAGTCGCCTTGCGGCACAAGTTCGTCTAACCACACACGTTTGATTTTTCGTTTTGAGAAAATACCGAATAATAAATTAATATCCGGCAAATCAAGTCGCATAAGTACATGCTTAATTAAGTTGTAATCAGAAATTTCCTGACACGAACTTTTATCATACGACCAAAAAGCATGTTCTTTTTGCAGCCGATGTAACAAATGTGATTTGATTTGTGGTTTAGTCATTTGTAGAAGTATCTGTACCACAAAAGTAAGTAATAATTACGTATTATGCAATTATTCGCCTGTTTTTTACAAACTAAAAACAAAAAGTAATTTTCATTGCTAAAAGCAACAACACCGTTTCGAAAATTTGGTAAACAAGTTGGCGAGTAAACAAATTGACAAGAGAAGATGTTTGGAAAACGAAAAATTGTTCATTGTTCATTGTTCATTGTTCATTAATTTATATTTTTGTGCAAATTTTAAATATTATGACAGAAACAAACGATACGCTCAATGATGATAAAAAATCGTTGAATTTTTTGGAGCAAATAATTGAGGAAGATTTACAAACAAATCCCACCGTTCTTACCCGTTTTCCGCCGGAGCCAAACGGCTACATTCATATTGGACACGCAAAATCAATCTGTTTGAATTTTGGTTTGGCGAAAAAATATAATGGCGAATGTAATCTTCGTTTCGATGATACTAATCCTACGAAAGAAGACATTGAATACGTAGATTCGATAAAAGAAGATGTGCAATGGCTTGGTTTTCAGTGGGCACGAGAATTATATGCTTCGGATTATTTTGAGCAATTGTACGAATGGGCGCAACTTTTGATTCGCAAAGGTGTAGCCTACGTGTGCCATGAAACTGCCGAAGAAGTTTCGGAAAACCGTGGAACGCCAACCGTTCCGGGTAAAGAAAGTCCGTACAGAAATCGTCCGGTTGAGGAAAGTTTGGATTTATTTGCCCGTATGCGTGCCGGCGAATTTAAAGAAGGCGAGTGTATGTTGCGTGCCAAAATTGATATGGCATCGCCAAATATGCACATGCGCGACCCTGTTATGTACCGCATTCGTTACGCGCACCACCACCGCACGGGCAACGATTGGTGCATTTACCCAATGTACGATTTTGCGCATGGCGAAAGTGATTTTATTGAGGGAATTACCCATTCGATTTGTACGCTGGAATTTGAAGTGCACCGTCCGTTGTACGAATGGTTTTTAGACCAAATTGCCGAACCCGGTCAACTTAGACCCAAACAGCGGGAATTTGCCCGCCTCAATATAAATTATACGGTAATGAGCAAACGCAAACTGTTGCAACTTGTTGAAGAAAAACACGTTAGCGGTTGGGACGACCCTCGCATGCCAACCGTGTGCGGATTGCGCCGCCGCGGTTACACGCCCGAATCAATCCGTAATTTTGCACAAAAAGTAGGCGTTTCAAAGCGTGAAAATATTATTGACGTTGCCCTGCTCGAACACTGCGTGCGCGAAGATTTGAACAAAACAAGCCCGCGAATTATGGCGGTGTTAGACCCTTTGAAAGTGGTAATTACCAATTACCCCGAAGGAAAAACCGAAACGTTACACGGAAAATCTAATCCCGAAGACGAAAACAGCGGCACTCGTGAAATTCCATTCGGACGTGAAATTTTTATAGAACGCAGTGATTTTATGGAAGATGCGCCGAAAAAATTCTTCCGTTTGACCGTTGGCGGCGAGGTGCGTTTGAAATATGCCTACATAATTCGTTGCAACGAAGTTGTGAAAAATGCCGAAGGCGAAATTGTGGAATTACACTGTACGTATGATGAAGATTCAAAAAGTGGTAGCGGCACAGAAGCTTCGCAACGCAAAGTGAAAGGTACGCTGCATTGGGTGCCTGCGCACGAAAATGTTTCTGCCGAATTGCGTCTTTACGACCGTTTATTCAACGTAGAAGACCCATTAGATGTGCCCGAAGGACATGACTTTTTGGAACATATTAATCCCGATTCGTTGAATTACGCAACGGCAATTATTGAGCCTGCTATTGCCGGTGTACAAGCCGGTTATCGTTGTCAATTTGAACGCACCGGTTATTTCTGTGTTGATAAGGATTCTACTGCTGAAAGGTTGATTTTTAATAGGACTGTGAGCTTGAAGGATAATAGTAAATTATAAGTATTAATTATAAATTTATAGTATATTAAAATATTTTCTCACTATTTTATATTGCATACAAAAAAAAGACTATCTTTGCGCAACTCACTATTATTATTAATATCTAAAATGAATTTATTATGAAAAAATTAATTAGTATTTCTACAATTGCTTTAGCAGCAATTTTGATGTTTGGCTCTTGTAAAAAAGACAAAACGAAACCAGATGTGTACGTATCGGAAACACAAAGTAAGGAAGTGTTGCAAAATGCAGCAGTGAACTATGTACAAGAATTGCAGTCTATACAAACCGGCGATTTCTACACTGCGACAATGAATTTGTACGGCTTAATGGCGCAATCGGGTATGTTCGGCGGCGATTACGACGACCCATACTTATACTCAATGAATTTCAAAAGCGGAAATGTTCTGAAAGATGAAATTTTTGGCGAAGATGCAGGCGTTTACACTTGGAACAAAGCAAAGGGCGACTTTGATTTTGTGGCAGGAAACGGACTTAAATTTCTTTTTCCATACTCCGACGCAAGCTCTGGCAACGATTGTGAACTTGTGGTAAGCTATGCAAGCAGCAACCAACTACTTCCGGTGAACAACATAAATTCTACAATGAAAGTAAAAGGAAAACAAGTGTTCAAATGCACAGCTACGGCTAAATATGGTGCCGACGGCAAACCTGAATTAACCACAACATCGGTTGAAATAGAGGATTTGAAATATACGCTTGAGCAAACTGCGAACAACAGCAAAGTTGGTTTCAAATCTTCTTGGAAAAAAGGGAACAAAATACTTTCGGCAACAGAAATTTCAGTAACCGGAAAATTCAGTGAAGCAGAACTTGATGCAATAATGGAAACTTTAATGGGAATTGAAGACGAAGAGCTAATGGCTATGGCTTTTCTTCAATCGGGCGTATTCGACAAAATATCGTTTTCGTATCAAATAATGAATGTAAAATCGTCGGTAGATGTTGATGTAACTTCTATGGCAAAACAAATGGGTGAATTGCCTATGCCGCCAAGCGACGAGGCAAAGTTTAATGTGGTAAACAAAAATGTAAATACCAAAGTTGTAAATACCGATAACAATAATATTCTTGCAAAAATCATTTTTGATTATGATAAAGGAATGTTACTTTCATTCGGTGATGATAAAAGCGCAGTAGCTGCCGAAACATATTTTACAAGTGGAGGTTTTGAGGAATTACAAGATCTTATTATGGGTATAGTTGGCGGTTTTATGCAACCCGATATGGCATCAATGTATTAAATAAAACTATAAAGGAAATTGTAAAAAGGGGTGTCGCAATATGTGCGATAGCCCTTTTTTAATGAAAAATAAGTGTCTGTTTAAATATTACGGTGCTCTGCACCAAATAGACACATTAATTTTATTTCTACAAATATTTAAGTGCTCTGCACTTTGTGTTTTAAGAGGTGCAGAGCACCAATAATATTTGTAGTTAAAACGATTAACACAACCAAAAAGGTGCAGAGCGCCGTAAGATTTAATAAGAGTGCGTAAATTATTATTGTGCATAATGTATGTTTGTTGCATGGTTCAATTGAGCCGTGCGCAAGAATTTATATCGGGCAAAGTACTCGATGCACGCACGCACGAAGCAATAGAAAATGCCACAGTTATACTTGCCGAATTGCAACTTTCTACGCAAACCAACGCACAAGGCGAGTTTCGATTTTCGATACCGGCAGGTACTTATGCGCTCTATATTTATCACACAGGGTTTAAAGATTATTCGGCGCAAAAAAATTTCGCAGCCAATGCGGAACAAACATTTTTTTTGGAACGCGACGAAACTATTTTAGAAAGTGTAGTGGTGGCAGCACCGAAAAAAAACGACAATGTTTCGTCACTGCAATTCGGCACTACCGAAATAACGCCGGAATTGATGCGCAAACTGCCCACACTTATGGGCGAAACCGATGTGCTGCGTTCGCTTTCGATTATGGGCGGAGTGCAACAAACCGATGGGTTGCAAGGAATTGCCGTGCAAGGCGGCAGCGCCGAACAAAATTTGGTAATTTTCGATGGCGCTCCCCTGTTCAACCCCTCGCACGTGTTGGGTTTTTTCTCTGTTTTCCCTTCGGAAATAGTTTCTACGGCGCAGTTGTACAAATCGGGCATTCCGGCACAATATGGCAGCCGGCTTTCTTCGGTGCTCGAAGTCAATTCCCGTTCGGCGTTAGACGATAGTTTGTCGGCACAGCTATCGCTTGGCGTGCTTGCTTCGAGTGCGCATGTGTCGGTACCGCTTACTCAAAAATCGGCAATTTCATTTGCGGGGCGGTATTCGTATTTGAATTTTATTGTAATGCCGCTGGTACAAAAACTTTTATTCAAAAATTTCGACAAAACACTGTTTCATTTCAACGATATGGCTATTCGCTACGATTATGCCGTAAATCCTCAAAATACTGTAACAATTTCGGCATACCGGGGCAATGACGTGTTCGAAATGAGCAGGTCGGAAAGTTATTTTATCAACAATTCCAAGTGGGGAAATGCGGCAGCGAGCGCAACGTGGAAACAGAAGAAAAACAACCGCTTACAGACTGTTCAGTTCACATATTCGCAGTATAATTTTCACTATGAGGCATTGCAGGAATTATTCGATTTATCAATCGAGACCGGCGTGCGCCAAACATCGGCTTTGTGGCAGCAGCGCTATTCGTTTAGCCAAAGCCGGTTTACGTATGGAGCGCAGGCTGCGTGGCACGGGTTCAATACGGGCACAATACAAGTTACAATAGATTCGATGCTTACCAAACGTGAGCCGCCACTTATGAATAATGTGCAAGCGGCTTTGTTTGCGGAATATTTACACACATGGTCGTCGGGATTGCAAATGCAAATAGCGCTGCGCTTGATTCCTTACGCACACTTGGGTCCGTACACTTCGTACCGCTACGGCAGCAATAATGAAATTCTTGATTCTATCGTATATTCCAATCGTGAAATTGTGTATTCCCGATTGTTGTTGGAGCCTCGTGTGCAACTGCGCTATTTGTTAAATTCATCAACATCGCTCAAATTGGCACTGATGCACACCACGCAAAACCTGCATTTGCTTTCCATGTTTTCGGCTGCATTGCCTGCCGATATTTGGGTTCCGGCAACTGCGGCTGCTCCTGTGGAAACTGCAAATATTGCGCATTTTGGCGTTTTCAAAAATTTCATGAACAATCATTTTGAATCGTCTGTTGCAGTTTTTGCAAAACAAATGAACAATCAAATTGAGTTTGCCGAAGATTTTATGGCAATTACGCAAAATGCTGAAAATGTGCGTTATAATGTGGGTAAAGGTTTTGCTTCGGGTATAGAGTTTTCATTGAAAAAAAATGAAGGACGATTAACCGGAGGCGTAAACTATTCATTTTCACGCACATTGCGAAAATTTACAGAAATCAACAATAATTTTTGGTATCCGGCAGCACACGACAAACCGCATGATGTTTCGCTGTATGCAATGTATGAGTTAACCAAAAAATTATCGCTTTCGGCAGTGTGGGTATTTAGCAGCGGCAGAGTGTATTCCGAACCGGTTTCGCGTTATTTTGTGGAAAAAAATATTGTGAATGAATACGGTGCGGTAAACAATAAACGAATGCCTGCGTACCACCGGTTGGACGTTTCCATGGAATATGAATGGTTGCAACGCAAGCATTTTGATTTGTCGCTGCATGTTTCGGTTTACAATGCCTACAACCGTAAAAACCCTTATTTTTTATATTACACAACCGATGCCGATTTAAAGCGATTTTCAATTCAAATGAACAAAGAAATAGTACAAACGTTTCCAATTTTACCGTCATGCACATTGCGAATGAACATATATTAAAAAACTTTAAAAAGAACGCAAATGACGCAAAATGCGCAAATTTACGCAAAAAAAAATGCGGTGCGATTTTGCAATGTGTTGATTTTAAATCAAATAACTTTGTGTTAATTTGCGTTTTTTTGCGTCATTTGCGTTCTAAATTATTTGTGAGTATACTCGCAAGTCTTGCCTTTGCCGCCTGCTCCGACGATTTCAGCAATTACGACAACCGCAGCAACAAAGTGGTGGTTAACGGCGCAATTGAAGTAGGCGAACAGGCACAACTTTCGCTTACCATGACTATGGACATACATCAAAAAATAGATTCTTCGCAGTATTTGAATATTGTAAACACGCTTGCCGACGTGAAAATTTCGGACGGCGAACGGGAAGAATATATGGTTTTGCGCCGCAATAACAATCGTTTCCCGCCTCATTATTACGAATCGCAAACAATACGGGGCGAAGCCGGAAAAACATATTTTTTGGAAATTCGCTACCGAGGCGATACTCTTCGTGCACAAACAACGATTCCTGCCGAAAAACCGGACATTACCGATATTTGGTCGCAAGAAACCGATAACGATACGCTACGCACCATTTATTTTCGCCATTGTGCCGGTAATCAAATACAATATTGCAGGAATTTTTACAAAACTACTGCCGACTACGATTTTGTGGCGGCAACAAGTGCCTCGTATTCAACGCAACAGTTCACAAATGCCTGTAATTCAATTGCTTTGTATCAAAAGAAAATGACTTCGTTTCTCTATAACCAACCCAATAGTTTTGCCATAGGCGACACATTGGTATTGAAAATTTCGGCAATGTCGCTCCAAGCATTTGAATTTTGGACGGTGTACGAACAAGAAATGCTCAATTCCGGAAATCCGTTTTTGTCGAACGCACGCAATATTCCTTCAAATATTCAAGGAGGTTTGGGTATTTGGTGCGGGTATAATTCGTTTGTACGGCGGATTATAGTGGAATAACAACAATGGGATTAATCCCCTTGTTTGCAAAATAAAGGAAACTTCTAAAAATACGTGATTTTGATGTACGATGTGGCTTCGAGAGCCTCAGCCACCGGTAACCCCGCAATTTCCGGTCTTTTCCGGTGGCTGAGGTTCTCGAAGCCACATTGCGCAAAAAAGAATTGTATATTTTTAGAAATGTCCTGAATGAATAATATTCAACATTCGCATAGTAGCCTTTATAGCAGCAGCCGTTTGGTCGGAATCTAAGCCGCGTGTTTTGAATGTTTTTTCGGCAGTTTGCCATGTAATGATTGTTTCCACAAGGGCATCGGTTTTGCCGCCGGGGGGAATTGTTACGATATAATCCAAAAGTTTAGGAATTTCAATGCTACGATGTGCGTAAATTTTGTGCAAAGCGTTCATTACCGCATCATATTGACCGTCGCCGGGGGCGGTTTCTTCGTATAGTTCGCCTTCTATGTTGAGTTTTATAGTTGCCACCGGTTTTAATCCTTTGGCGTGGCACAAGTAATAATTTTCAATGTTTACTTTGGTGTCAATTTCGGTTGTGCCGAGTACTTCGCGCACAATATATGGCAGGTCTTCGGTTGTCAAACTTTCTTTGCGGTCGCCCAATTCTACTACTTTTTGAGTAACGAGTTTCATAGTTTCCGGGTCGAGTTCAAGCCCAAGTTTTTCGAGGTTTTTTTCGATATTTGCTTTTCCCGAAGTTTTGCCAAGCGAATATGAACGCTCTCTGCCAAATCTTTCGGGCATTAAGTTGTTGTGATACAAATCGCCTTTTTTATCGCCATCAGCGTGTACTCCGGCAGTTTGTGTAAACACATTTTCGCCAATAATCGGTTTGTTATATGCTATGCGAATGCCCGAAATTGTTTCTACAAGTTTGCTCATGTCGTACAAATGAATTTCCTGTACGCCGGTTTCAAACCCATAATGGTCGTGAATGCAGGGCACAATGCTCGAAAGCGAGCAATTTCCGGTGCGTTCGCCCAAACCATTGACCGACGTGTGCACACCGTGAAATCCGGCATTGACGGCTGCCATTGAATTTGCCACCGCAAGGTCGTAATCATTGTGTGCATGAAAATCGAAATGTAAGTCGGGGAATTTTTCGCATATTGATTTACAAAAACGGTAGGTTTCTTTGGGGTATAAAATTCCCAACGTATCGGGCAGCATAAATCGTTGAATTGGCAATTTGCTCAATTTTTCTATCATAAAAAACACATAATCAGGCGATTGGCGCATTCCGTTCGACCAATCTTCGAGATATACATTTACCGAAATTCCCAACGAATTAGCGTGTTCCACAGTTTTGGTAATATCGGCAACATGCTGTTCGGGCGTTTTGCGCAGTTGACCTTGCAATTGTTTGAGCGAACCTTTTGTTAGCAAATTCAAGCAAATTCCGCCCACCGATTGAATCCATTCAATTGATTGAAAATTATCGACAAAACCAAGAATTTCGATTTTATTGTGATAACCGGTATTTTTTGCCCAATCAATAATTTTTGCCGCAGCCTCGTGTTCGCCTTTCGACACTCGTGCCGAAGCAATTTCTATGCGGCTCACTTTTACATCGGTCAAAAGTCGTTTGGCAATGGTTAATTTTTCTTTTGTGTTGAACGACACGCCGTTGGTTTGTTCGCCGTCGCGGAGCGTGGTGTCCATTATTTCTATTGTTCGCATATAGTTATGTTTTCCTTTTTTTCGGTTACTGAGCTTGTCGAAGTATTGCGCTGTTACATTTTTTGCAAATATATTGTAAATATTGTTTACAGCTGGAAAAAGTAACAAAAAAACGGCAAAATTCAAAAATGAATTTTGCCGTTTTGGGGGTAGAGACGTAGCGCGCTACGTCTCTACGGTGCGTATCCGAATATTCGATTATTTTTTCACAACCTTCACACGTTGTCCATTTATGTGTACAAAATATACGCCGTTGGGTAAATGTGATATGTCGATTGTTAATCCGTTGCCATGCAGAGACGTGGCGCGCCGCGTCTTTACCAAACGACCGGTGTTATCGTAAATTTCAACGGTTTGTGGTAGAGACGCAATGCATTGCGTCTCTACGCCGGAAATCGTCAATTGTCCGTTCGTTGGGTTGGGGTAAACCGTTAATTGCGATTGTTCTAATGTTGGCGCAGCTGTGCCGGTATCTTTGGTTTTAAACGTTCCCGTTTTGGTTTCAATTACCGCATTGTTTTTACCCATAATTTCCATTGTATAATAATAGGTAGTGTTTGCGGTAAGATTGGTCAGGCGCACGCCAAACACTTCGTCGGCTTTGAGTGTATTCGGCGCAAAGACAAGACTTACAAGTCTGCCGCCGGCATCAAATTCGAGTGAACACACAAGCGCTCCTTCGCTATCTTTGATAACCAATTTGTAACCGGTAGCATCTTTTATAGCATTCCATGCAACACGTGCGCTTTCTTCTCCGGCAACTATGGCTATTCCTTTGTCTTTGGGAATTACTATACCGGAAATATCGGTTTTGCTTTCCCGGAACACAGCTATTAAATTTCTGTTTTTTGATACTGTGAACGAGTGCATACCACCAAGCGAAATCACCTCACCGTCCTCAATCCAATTTACAAACGTATAACCCGAATTTGCAAAAGCAGAAATTTGCACCCTATCGCCGGTAGAATATGTTCCGCCGCCAAAAAGGTCGCCTGCTCCGGCAGGAATTGATGTTACTTTTATTTGAAAACTCATTTTTTCAAACACACAGGTCAAATTTCGTTTGCCGGTTACGGTAAAGGTGTAATTAGCTTCGGTAGAAACCGTTACGCCATTTTCTTGCCAAGCCGTAAAAGAATAACCCGAAGCCGCTACGGCTTTTACCGTTGCAGTTTTGTTTACGGTAAATGCGCCGCCGCCGCTTACCGTTCCGCCGGTGCTTGCGGCTACTGCTACTGTTATGGAATATTCGCAACTTGCATCGTCTTTGGTGGCGAGCTGGTTATAATTAAGTGCGGTATTATCGGTGCAGCCTATTATTGGGAACACACAACTTCCGTCGTCTTGGGTTGCAAGCGGGTCGTAGTTTGTGGCTTCGGAATTGGTGCAGCCGGGTACGGGGAAACAACTTGCATCGGTTTTTACGGTCATAGTTACCGGACTCATTGGACTTAAACAGCCTTCGAAGCTATCTTGCACCCAGTAGGTAACACTTGGCGGGATTGCATCGGCTTTCGGTGGTTGGAATGTTAATCCGGCACCTATTGGTGCTTCGTTTGGTGTATATGGGGGCACTTGCAACCCTGCTGTTCTATACCATTTTGCATTAAGCGACGAAGTGCGAATGAAAGGAGTTGATGTTGCATTTACGCACATTTCCACATCAAAAGTTGTTGGCGCCGGTAGCGGCACCGTTACTTTGTAACTGGTTACTGCAAACGGACTTGTACAACCTTCTACTTCTTGTGTGGCATAATAGTTCAAGGTTATATTTCTATCGGTGGTTATTTGTAATTGGTTATCGAATTGTGGCAATTGCGTTGCCGAATTTGCCGATGAATACCACCTAATTCTTGCCGTTGGGTCTATTGCCGTCACTAACGGTTGTAGTGTTGCATTAATGGCGGGGTCATTATCATACGAGCAAATTTGACTTTTCGATATTGTAAGCACCGGAGGTCTCGGTAATTCTTTTATTCTGTACGCTACGGTTGCTTTTTCACTTTCGCAACCGTCAACGGTTTGGGTGGCTTGGTAGAGATAAATGTGCGGCGGTACATAGTTCGGAGCTGTTTCAACCGGTATAAAGCTATGGGTTGGTGTTGCAGTTTGAAGCACACCGTTTCTATACCAATTTGCATTTACATTGGCTTTCAAAGCTAGTTTGATTACATCGCCGTAGCAACTTTCGCTTCCGGTAAGTGTTGGTGATATTGGTTGCGGTTTTATTCTCAATGTAGTAGTAGATGCTCTGCTCACACAAGAAATCACATCGCTTGCATTACCAAGATTTTTAAAATTAATACGTTGCGTAGCGTAAATTTGATAGGTGCCGGGTCCATCTATTTTTCCGTCGAATTTCGACCTAAAAGGATTACCTGTTCCGTCTGCATACGCCTCAAATCCTTCACTTCGGTATGGCGCAGCATAATACCATTCAACTAACGAACCCTGCGTTGTGCCCATTGCCGTAAATACCGGTGTGGGTTCATATTCACAAATATTTGCCGGTGGGTTTATTGCAATATCTGGCGCATCACGTATGTAAATTGTTACTGCTGTACGTGGACTTTCGCAGGCTGCAGGCTGTGCGCCCGAGTTAAATTCACTCACATAGTAGGTTACAGCACCATTTGTTGGTTTGTTTGAAATTGTTGGTGTCCATATTCCCGAACCGTTTGCTTCACCAATGAGCATTCCACCTGTTGGACTGCCATAGAAACGATACACCGGAATAGTACTTGGACGCTCACTCCACGTTCCGGGCACTACCTTTAATTCAGGGTCGGCATAGTAGCTTCAAATTATACGGTCGGTTACGATTGGTGCAGGTACAGGGCAATCTTGTGCACTCACACTCACTGCGGCAATAAAAAATGCCATTACTAATACGGTTATTGTTTTAGCTCCGCTGAGCTCGTACTTTGTACTTCGGTTCATTTGTTTAAATTTTTAATTGGGTTATTATTTTGTTTATTTTATTTTTTGTCTGTGATTTTCACTTTTTTCGTCATTCCTGCGAAGGCAGGAATCTCCCGACAAGAGCGTTTTTGAGGAGATTAACTCCGTTGAGGGCTTTGCCGTTCCTGCTTTCGCAGGAATGACGGGTAAGATGCGGTTCAAACGAAAAAAACCGCACAGAAAGTTCAACTTTCAATACGGTATATAGTTTGTTTACTGTCAGAATTTTCGTAACTTATTGATAATAAGCCATTTACCCCCCCCCGCAAATAGCGTCCAAAACGCTTATTTTCAAAGAGTTAGGGTTGTGATTTTTTGTGTGTGAGTTGTGTTTCATTTTTTTTATTTCTGCAAATATACGACTTTAATTTATTTTTGCGCCACCAAATTAGGCAAATACTCAAAAAACATATTCATAAACGTAGGCGCAGCTTCGAGTGCAAGCGTGTTTGCCGAATTTTGCAGGAACACAATACCTATTTGTTGGTCGGGGCAAAATGCTATTTCGGCACGGTAGCCTTCAACGAAACCGCCGTGATACATAATTGTACTTCCGTGTGAAGTAAAAATTCGCCAGCCCATACCGTATGCTCTGTCGCTCAAATTACCCCATATTTGATTGGTAACGTTTTTAAGAGGCATTTTTACCCGTGGCGTTGCAATATCTTTCAACACTTCGGGCGAAAATACGGCAGGCGCAAATCCCAACAATGCTTGTAAATATTTGCTCATATCGGTAATGCTTGCATTAATTCCGGCTGCAGGCGCAGTTTGATAATAGCGATTATTGAGTTTTACAACCGCAGTGCCTTTTGCTCCAGAACCTTTATGCGGACAGGCAAAATTTCCCGACGATTTAAACCCCTCGAACGTAACGCTTGCGTTGTCCATACCGAGCGGCTCAAACACAAAATCGTGCATCAATTCGGCGTAGCTTTTTTGTAACTGTTTGCGGGAAATGGTGTCAATCAAACTGAACATCACGTTTTGGTAGGCAAACGTTGTTCCCGGGTTGCACTGTACATTTGCCTGCGCCAATTGTTGATAAATTGTGTTGAACGATGCACCCGTTTCCACATGTTTATCAAAGGAATACGACGTTAAACCTGTGGTGTGCGAAAGCGTGTTGCGCAGCGTAACGGTGTTGGTATTGAGTTGCCGTTGCAATTTCAAATCGGGCAAATAAGCAACGCAGGGTGTATCTAAATTGAGCAATTGTTTTTTGTGCAAAATCGCTCCAAGCACTCCCGTAAATCCTTTCGACACCGATGCCAAACGAAATACGGTATTGACATCGACCGAATCTTTTGTGTTGATTTTTTTCACGCCATAGCCTTTTAAATGAACCACTTGCCCTTTGTATACAATGGCAAGCGCACCACCCACCGAACCACATTCCTGGAAACGTTTAAGGTAAAATTCTTCATAATCGTTCAAAAACTCCTGTATTTCGGGACGAAAATCGGTTGTAACCTGTACAATATTATTATGCGTGGTAATTTCAATATCGTTATTGGTGCCGGCATACAAGGTGTAACCCAAGTAGCCCAGCGTCATAAAAGTAAGTATTGAAAGTATATGGCGAATTTTCATAGTAAAAAGCCCCCTCCCAACCTCCCCCTCAAGGGGAGGAGAAGGAAAGCGTTGTATTTAAATTGTTAGTTATCTCATTATTTATTCAAGTTTTATCAATTGCTTCAGAAAGTCCCCCTTGAGGGGGATTTAGGGGGCTGTTAATTCAAATTATGCGCCTGAAACGCATACACCGGAATCTGCCCAAGCGCATCGGCAAAGGTATCGACAAACATTTGTAATTTCTTTTTGGCAAATAAACCGGCAACTTTGGGAATTTCGGCGTGCATGGTTATGCGAATGCGAGTATCGTAAGCGGCAACCTGTTTCAATTGAATCCAAATAAAAAAATCACGAGTTGCCTCTACACCCAATTTTATGAGTTTATGCGGCTCTTGTTCCAAAATAGAAAACGTAGCATACATGCCTTTCATTGCTTCAACGCTTATGGAATGTTCCGAAAACGTTACTTTATCACGGTATTCGGGCGGAAAAAGCATGGCAAGATTACGAAAATCGGACACAAAATTGTACAATTGTTCGTCTTGACAGGTGTTCTTGGTTATTTTGCTTTCTACTTGTATCATACGTTCTTCTTTTACGTCATTCCTGCGTAGGCAGGAATCCCCCGTCAATTGATAAGAGATTCCTGCCTGCGCAGGAATGACGGTTAGGTGTTAAAATTCTGCTGATTTCGGGTAACGAGGAAACGGTATCACATCACGAATATTGGTCATGCCGGTAACGAACAGCATCAACCGCTCGAAACCTAAGCCAAACCCTGCATGAGGGACGGTTCCAAAACGGCGGGTGTCTAAATACCACCACATTTCTTTCATTGGTATTCCCACTTCTTCTATGCGGTTTTTGAGTTTTTCATAATCGGCTTCACGTTCCGAACCGCCAATAATTTCGCCGATTTGCGGAAACAATACGTCCATGGCAGCTACGGTTTTGCCATCGGGATTTTGCTTCATGTAAAATGCCTTGATTTCTTTGGGGTAGCCGGTTAAAATTACCGGTTTTTTAAAATGTTTTTCCACCAAATAACGTTCGTGTTCGCTTTGTAAATCGGTTCCAAAGCCTTTTACTTCGTATTTGAATTGACCTTTTTGAGCAGGTTTCGATTTTTGCAAAATTTCAATTGCTTCGGTGTAAGTCAAACGTTCAAAATCGCTTGCAAGCACAAATTGCAATTTTTCAAGCAAAGGCATTGAACGCTCGCTTTCGGGTTTTGATTTTTCTTCTTGCAAAAGTCGTTCTTGCAAAAACTCTAAATCTTCACGACAATGGTCGAGCGCATACTGAATTAAATATTTCAAAAATTCTTCTGCCAAATCCATATTATCGTGTATATCGTTGAAAGCAACTTCGGGCTCAATCATCCAAAATTCAGCCAAATGGCGCGATGTATTGGAATTTTCGGCACGGAAGGTTGGTCCAAACGTGTACACTTTCGACATTGCCATACACGCTAATTCTACTTCCAATTGTCCCGAAACGGTCAAGTTTGTTTCTTTACCGAAAAAATCCTGCGAATAATCTATTTTTCCGTCTTCGGCAAGAGGCGGATTTTTGGGGTCAAGCGTTGAAACATGGAACATTTGCCCTGCACCCTCGCAATCGGAACCGGTAACAATCGGCGTGTGAATATTGTAAAAGCCGCGTTCGGTAAAAAACGTGTGAATGGCATAAATCATGGCATGGCGCACACGAGTGATTGCGCCGAACGTATTGGAACGGAAACGTAAATGCCCAATTTCACGCAAAAACTCCAATGAATGTTTTTTTGGTTGCAACGGATATTCATCGGCATCTGCCAAACCAAGTACTTCAAAGGTTTCGGCTTGTACCTCAACCGTTTGTCCTTTGCCTTCTGATTGTACCAATTTTCCGCAAATGCTCATAGAGCACCCTACGGTAATTTTTTTCAATTCTTCGGCATTATGTTTTTCTCTATCAAATACTATTTGCAGGTTTTGCAAACTCGAACCGTCGTTAAGCGCAACAAAAAGTACAAAATTATTGCCTCGGAAATTACGCACCCAGCCTTTTACAACTATATCACTATCAACACCTTGCGCAGCAAGAGCCTGTTTAATTTCTGTTCTACGTGTCATTTTTTAAAATTTTGGAAACGCAAATATACAAATCAATTAACAATTAGCAATTAACAATTAGCAATTAATTTAGTGAACGAGTTAACAAGTGGACAAGTTAACAAGGAAACGAGTTGACGAAGCACATTAAAAAAACCTGTTACGTTTTAAAAACGTAACAGGTTTTTGGTTTCCCTCTCCCCCTCTTGTGGAGGGGGTTGGGGGGAGGCTTTTTATTGTTTCACAACCTTCACTCTTTGTCCATTTACCTGCACAAAATATACGCCATTGGGCAAATGTGAAATGTCGATTGTGTTATTATTCGGAGTGCAAACAAATGTGCCAACCACAGCACCGACAGAATTAAAAACCGCAACGATACTATTTTCAGTTGCTGAGCCTATGGTCAGTGAGCCTGTCGAAGCATTAATTGTCAATTGCCCTTTCGTAGGATTTGGGTACACCATAAGATTTTGCTTTTCTATTGTTGGCGCGGCAGTAGTGGTTTTAGTGGTAAACGTTCCTGCTTTTGTATCAAGCACTTCATTGTTTTCGCCCAATACTTTCAAATTATAATTGTACGATGTGTTTGCCGAAAGGTTTGTTACGCATATACCAAGCATAGAGTCTTGTGATTTAAGTCCCGAACCAAAATTAAGACCGGTAAGTCTGCCGAATGCGTCAAATTCGAGTGTGCAAATGAGTTCATTGTTGCTGTCTTTAATAATCAAAATGTAACCAGCTGCATTTTCCACGGCAGCCCACACAACTTGCGCACTCACACTATCGGGAATTATTGCAATTCCGTTCTGCATTTTTATGTTCGAAGTATCTGTTGCTTGGAACGTGGCAACCAAATTACGGCTTTGCCATACATGGAATAAATACCGTGCATTGTACGAAACTATTTCCCCATTCTCTTTCCAATTTACAAATTTATAGCCAAAATATGCCATGGCATTAACCTCTGCAATTTCGCCCTCTAAATATGTGCCGCCGCCACGTACTATTCCTGCATTGGCAGAACTTGCGCTTACTGTTATTTTCGGATTTACTTTTTCAAACACAGCGGTTAAATTTCTATCGCCGTTTGCTGTAAATGTATAAACTATATCGGTAGAAATTGTTGCGCCATTTTCCTGCCAACCTCTAAATTCGGAATTGGAATTTGCAATAGCTTTTAGAACAACACTATCGCCTGTTTTATATCTGCCGTTGCCGCTTATTGTGCCATTTCCGGTACCGGTTTTTGTTACTCTTACCATATTGTAATCGCCCAAATCGCCTGCGCCCATTGTAATATTTCTGATAATGAATGTTGCGGTTTCTGTTATACCTGTTCCATCGGGGAAAATAGAGATTGCCACACCACAAAGTCTTTCAACAGCTAATTCTCTACCGGGAACAGTTCCTTCAGAAGGGTAAGAAGACTCACCAAACCATGCAGGCGTATATCTATCATACAGAAGTAATTTTCCATTATCATAACTAATGTCTGCCGGTATTGGTGTTGTAAGGTCATAATCTTCTGCTTGAGGGTCCCAAGCCAAAATTGCAGTTTTCCATTCACTCGTGGTGAGCAAATTTCCAATCACGCGCGATACTCCTTCGGTTTCATTTGCATTTGCTCGGCGGCCTAAAGCATCAACAAGGTCAAATTGAACAGCCACTGCCGCTTGCGATGCGGTAAGTTTGTAATCAAATGTTATATACGCATTTTTAGGATTTGAAAAATCAACAGTAGTTCCTCGCATTATCATAGGGTTTTCGGTAAATACTTGTTTCTCCGAAGTTGCATCTATGTAAGAATAGAATTTATCGGGCAAAACATTCTCGTCTTGCGTTTCCCACATTTGAAAATTAAGTACAATAAAAGACCAATTTGGGTTTTTATCGAAATGTTTTGAGCCATCATACTTCATTACAAGTTCCTTGCCGTCTGCACTCCATGCTGTGCCTGCATACAAGTCGCCTTGCCAAGTGTCGTAGTTCATTATCATCCCCTCTGTGTCTCGTGTAAGTTCCAATGCTTCCACAACGATAGAAGAATCAATAACCGCCCAACCTTCTCGTTCGGTTAAATTAGGAGTTTGTGCCGTAGCACCAAAGCCAAATAATAATCCGGCTGCAATTGTTAGTACTTTCTTTTTCATAATGGTATAAGTTTAATTGTTTACATATTATATATAAGATGAATTAGGCTATCAAAACGTTGCATGAAAAAATATTTTTTTTCAATTTTACAAAGATACAATACAATTATAATAAATGCAATACTTTTTGTATTTTCTTATCTATTTATTTTTCTGCTACTATTGTACACTCCACACCAAACAAAAATTTTGATGGTGCAGGTAGCTCAATTTCTGTGCAAATTGAAGATTTTCATTTTTCACTTCTGCAAAAATTGAACCTCTTTCAAGGTCGCCGTCAATTGAATGTACGTGAAAATTCTTACGAAAATCGGCGCCGGCATTGCTCAATTTAAACAATGCTTCTTTGGCGCACCACACAAGCGTTTGCTGTTCTAAGGTTGTAAATTTTTGCAGTTCGGCATTGGTCATAAATCGCGGTGCAAGTTGCGTGATTTTTGTGCGATATTCTTCAATATCAATACCCACTTGTGCTCCGGCACTCATAATAATAGCACAATAATTATTTGAATGACTGATACTTATGTTGTAATTCTGCAAATACGGTTTCCCTTCGGCAGTGTACTGAATATGTTCGTAGCGATTACCCAACATACCATATAATATAGTACGAGCAGCTGCAAATTCCTGTCGGCGTTTGCCCTTAAAAGTTTGAAAACGGATTTTTTCGTCATTGTTTAAAATATCTTCCACTTGCGAAAAATCAATATCAGCAAATGGGCATACTGCAAGACGGTAAGTGTCTGTTTTATAATTTATTATTGTTGTTTGTGTTTCCATAGAAAACAGTTTTTTAAGTTTGTAGCCCGAAGGGCTTGATTTTCATAACCGCAGGTAAGCGTAGCGCGACCTGCGGCAATATGGCAATTCGCTATACCTGCCTGAAAGGCAGAATTTTTCTTCTGTTGTTCTGCCTTTCAGGCAGAGTTTTACTTGTCTTTTATCCGTAGGTCGCGCTACGCTTACCTACGGTTATGAAAATTTGGCTTTTCAAGCCTTTTAGCTCGTAATGTATTCCGTTATTCAGTCATTATTTTTCCGGCACATTTCTCAAAATCTCACACACAGCATAAAAAAACCGTTCCACCGAAGCAATTTCCACTTCTTCGTCGGGCGAATGGGGGTTATTTATATTTGGACCTATTGACACAAATTCCATTGCAGGGAATTTTTCGCCTAAAATTCCACATTCCAAACCGGCGTGTACAACGCTGAGTTTGGGCGTTGCGTTGTAAACCGTTTGCAATGCTTGTTTTGTAATTTCCAACAATTGTGAGTTCCACACGGGTTGCCATGCGGGGTAATTGGTGTCAAATTTTGCAATGCCGCCGTATAATTCCACTAATGCTTGCATGCACTGCGCTAATGCTTGTTTTTCGTCATTATTGGAGCTGCGTAGCAAACATTGAATTTCAATAGTTGCATTTTTTATTGCAATAATTGAAAGATTGCTCGAAGTGCGCACCATTGCTGCGGTTTCTTGTTCCACACTTACCACGCCTTGCGGTAATTGGTTGAGCAATTGCAAAATTTGCAACATTCTCGTTGGTTCTATTGTAGTTTGTGGTAATTCTGTTTTTTCACAATGCAACGAAAAATTCGGGTCAGTTTCCGTGTAAATATTTTTCAAAATCACCGCCATTTCGCTTATAAAACTTTCAAATTTCAGTGCGTACATTGCAGGAATTGCCACACACAATTCCGCCTCACGAGGAATTGCATTGCGCATAGAACCTCCGCCAATGTGTGAAATGCGAGCATCAAATTTTTGCACTGCTTTGAGTGCAATATCGGCAATCAACACATTGGCGTGCGCCCGGTTTTCGTAAATCTCAAACCCTGAATGTCCACCACTAAGTTTTGAAATTTGGATTTTATATGCCACAAAATCGGCAGGAATAGTTGTACAGGGTAAAAATGTCGTTTCGGCTCCGCTCAACGACCGGTCTGTTGGTGGCTGAGCGGAGTCGAAGCCATCTTTTAGTTGTACAGTTGTATATGAAAATTCAAAATTTGCGTTCAAACCTCCGGCGCACCCAAGCGTAATTTCGTTTTCATCTTCGCTATCGGTGTTTATCATAAATCTGCCGGTCAAGAAATCAGGTGCGGTATTCAAAGCGCCGGTCATGCCGGTTTCTTCGTCAACGGTAAAAAATGCTTCTATACAACCATGTGCAATGGTCGTTGACTCCAAAATTGCTAAAATAACCGCCACACCTATACCATTGTCGGCACCGAGCGTGGTGTTGGTTGCTTTTACAAAATTGCCAACTATACGCGGCTGTATGGCATCGCGCAAAAAATCGTGTTCCGTATCGGCATTTTTTTGCGGCACCATATCAACATGCGCTTGCAAAATAATTGGTTCGCACTGTTCCATGCCTGTGGTTGCCGGTTTTGTAATTACAATATTGCCCACCTCATCTTGTTTGTACAAAAGGTTGTGTTTTTCGGCAAATTGTATAATATGTTCGCACACAACTTTTTCGTGTTTCGACGGGTGCGGTATAAAACAAATATCCTCAAAATGTTTCCATACACTTTGAGGATTAAGATTTTGAAGTTTACGCATTTTCAAAAATGTTTAAGAGTTCTACGTCATTCCTGCGAAGGCAGGAATCCCCCGTCAATTGCTAAGAGATTCCTGCCTTCGCAGGAATGATGGGAAAACCATTAGCCAATCTGGCTCAATTTAGTAAGAAGATTTTCTTTTAATATAATTATTATTTTTCCGTCCAATTCAATAATTCCGTCGTGATTTAACTCCGAAAGCAAACGAATGGCGCTTTCGGTTGAAATGCCGGCATATTCGCCTATTTCTTTACGAGTAATAGCCAAATCAATAACATTGCTTTGCGCTACTTCGTGGCTCAAATACAACAATGCATCGGCAAAACGACCATGCAATTGTTTATTACCAAGACTAACTATTTTTTTAAAACAATGTTTTTTGCTCGAACTCAATATTTTCACAATTTCATTGGAAAAAGCAGGATTGTTACTGAGAAGTTCAAGAAATGCTTTTTTCTCAATAAACATTATTTTAGAATCTTTTATAGCGGCTACACTCAACGAAAAATTTTCATCGTAAATACTTGCCAATTCAACCCACTTGGTAGGTGTTATAAATGAAATAATAAGATTTTTATCGTTTGAACCTTCAAGATACGTTTTTACCAACCCTTCGGTTAGCAGCATAATATGATTTGCAAAGGCTCCCTGTTTGCACACCGCTTCGCCTCTTTTATATTGTAAAATTGTTGACTTTTGAGAGAGCAAATCTTTTTCTTCCTGTGTAAGACTTTCAAAAAGGCTACTTGATTCAACTACTTCTTCTACGGAAATTTTTTGCATGACTGTTGGGGTTTGATATACTTTTGCAAGTATATGAAAAAAAATCATACAATAAGTAAAAATTTCTAATTTATTTATGTCGTTTTTCAAGCACCGCCACCACATCGCTCAAAGCATAGCCTTTTTGCGTTAATAGCACCAAATAGTGGAACATCAAATCGGCAGCCTCGCCCAAAAATAATTCTTCGTTGTTATCTTTTGCTTCAATTACCAATTCTACGGCTTCTTCGCCTACTTTTTGCGCAATTTTATTTACGCCTTTGTCGAATAATTTATTGGTATACGAGCCTTCAACCGGAGTTTGTTTGCGAGCTTTAATCACATTTTCCAATTGAATTAAAAAATCGGTAGCATTGCTATTTTTTTCACTGAAACACGTATCATCGCCGGTGTGGCAGGTTGGGCCATCGGGACGAACTTTTATAAGAAGCGTGTCGTTATCACAGTCGTCAGCCATAGAAACTACGTGCAGGAAATTACCCGAAGTTTCACCTTTTGTCCACAATGTTTTGCGTGTGCGACTATAAAATGTTACTTTTTTCGTTTGCTCGGTTTTTTCAAATGCTTCTTGGTTCATAAAACCAAGCATAAGCACTTTTTGCGTGTGCGCATCTTGTATAATTGCGGGGATTAATCCGTCAGGGGATTTTGAGAAATTTAATGTCATTTTATTTTTCTTTTAAACTCTTCTTTATAATTTTTGTTATATTTTGAGGGCTTTGCGATGTATTTATAATATTTATTATGGTAACAATATTGCTTTTTACCGAATATACCATTATAAATGGATACTTTTTAAAAATAACATTTCGGTATGTGATAGTTTCAGTGCTTGCAATATTTTGACTTTTCGGATTAGCATTTGGCATAGTATAAAGCATCAAAATACGGCTATATATTTCGTTGAGAAATTGTACGCCAACTACTGCGCCAAAATTTTCCATTGTGTACGGTAAAACTTCATTTGCCAACGTGTTTTTAAAAGCACGTTTGATTTTCAGTTGTACAGGAGCTTCAATATTTAAAGATTGTTTTGTAGCCATTCGTGCATTTCACTTTGAAATTGTTCAAACGTCATAGATTCCCCTTTTTCCGCTTCACGTATCATTGCGCAAAATTCTTCTCGTGTTGCCGGTATTCCATCGGCAGGCGGCAGCCCCCATTGTATAAATCTTTTTTGAGGAGCTTGTACTTCCGGCTCTGCTTTTACCGGCACTCTTTGTGTCAATGTTGCCATAATTTTACAGGTTTAGTTTTACAACGCAAATATACTACAATTTTTTTCAGTAATTCAGTAGTCGGTAAATGAATTGAGGGATTTAGGGGGCTTTTTACCGCACCGGTATATTCTGCAACTGCAAATACCGTTTCAATTCAGGAATTGCAATTTCTTTGAAATGGAAAATACTTGCAGCAAGGGCGGCATCGGCTTTTCCCTGTTCAAATACTTCTTTGAAATGTTCTAATGTTCCGGCGCCGCCCGATGCTATTACCGGAATATTTACCGCTTCGGAAACTGCTCGGGTAATGTCGCAGGCAAAGCCGGTTTTTACGCCGTCGTGATCCATTGAAGTGAGCAGAATTTCGCCTGCACCGAGATTGTACACTTCTTTTGCCCAATCCAAAGTAAGAATTTCGGTTGCTTTTTTGCCGCCGTGCGTATGCACTTTATCTTTGTCTTCGTACGATTTTGTGTCAATTGCCACCACCACACATTGCGAACCAAATTCTTTTGCCAAATCGGTAATCAACTGCGGATTGTACACCGCTGCCGAATTGATACTGATTTTGTCGGCTCCGGCAGCAAGCAGAGCAGCTACTTCGGCTACTGATTTTATACCGCCACCTACGGTAAATGGAATGTCGATGTGTTTGGCGATTTTTTTTACCAATTCTACAAAGGTATCGCGTTCTTCGAGCGTGGCTGTAATGTCTAAGAAAGTCAATTCATCAGCACCTTGTGCGGCATAGAGTGCGCCCAATTCCACAGGGTCGCCGGCATCGCGCAAACCTTCAAAATTTATACCTTTTACTGTTCTGCCGTCTTTTATATCAAGGCAGGGAATTATTCGTTTAGCTAACATGTTTTTTTGCAAATTTTCGAGTTCGTACTATATATATTGTAATTCCACCGGCTACAACAAGTAAAATCGGAAGAACTATGTTAAACATTTTCCAATAGGAAATTTCGGTTTTTATACGGTTTTTATTGAGCAATCGTATTTTAAATTCCCGTGAACGAATTTGCAATAAATCGTGTTCGCCACATAAATAATCCATTGCATTGAGCAAAAATTCTTTGTTACCAAAATAATTGCGTTTGTCAATGGCAAAATATTTGTACACATATAATGGTTTGGGGCGTTGCGTTGTTGGGTCAATTTCGTTTTTCATAATATTGCCATCGCCCATTACTATAATTTTTGCATTTTCAGAAGATTTTTTTATGGCATTTTTTGTAGAAAACGGAGATTTGCGATTTGCGTAATGCGAATTAAATTCTCCTTCAAGAAGTACGGCAACGGGTAAGTCGGAACGATTAAAAAATTCGTTAGTAGGCGCGTTATTCAAAATATCAAAACCAACGACTTTGGGCAAACCGATTATTTTTGCATAGGGCGACGATTGGAGCAATACAGTTTTACGAATAAAGCCATTGCCTTCCAAAATATCTAAATTACTTGCAAATTCTGCTTTTACCACATCAATATTGTTTGTTATGATATGCCCTGTTTTCGTTGGACGCAAGAGCGGGTAATACCACCACGGCGCAGCCTCGTAACGGGGTGCCATCGCGGGAGGATTGACATTGAGGGGAATTGAAGCACTTTGGCGGTCAATCAAAATTGTGGGATTGATGCGCACGCCCCAATTAAGAAGTAAGTCGCTCACGTTCAAATTGCGGGGCGAAACTTCCACATTCGGCACTCGTTGCAAAGTGTCGACATTAATATCAATATTATCGGAGGCAAATAAAATTGAGCCACCGCGCATTACATATTGGTCGAGAATAAATTTGCTGGTATCGGAAAATGCTGTATGTGGTTGCGCCAACACCACTGCCGAATATTTCGCAAGCGAATCCCACAATTGCTGCGTTATTATGCGTTCTATATTGTAACTTTCGCGCAATGACATACTAAAATCGTACACATATTGCAGCGGGTATTCTCCGTGATTGGTAATAAACGCTATTGTTTTTCGCTCGGTTGCGGTTAATTGTTTTATGCTTTTTATAGCTTGATATTCAAGCTGCTGCAAGGCACTGTGAATTTGTTCTTCAAGCGTTTGTCCGGTAGCTGATGCAAGCAAATTTACCGGCACAAATTGCTGTGGCGTTGAAACAATCATGCTCGGAAAAATCAGTTGCCGTTCAATTTTCCCTTCGCTGTTTTCTTTTGAAACCGGCATTGGCATCAGTCCGTATTCTTCCACAAGACGGCGCAAAGTTGCTTGTTTTTCTTTCTCGTTTTTGGCAAGCGCCGTAGGGTCTAAAAATAAAATTTCAACGTGCGAACCGCCAATGCGTTTAAATTCGTTCAACATATCGCTCACTTCGCGTTTCATTTTGCTGTACGCCACCGGCAAATCGCCATGCAAATACACCGAAAAACGAATACTGTCGTTCAAATTCCGTAGAATTTCCCGGCTCGTGGGCGAAAGCGTGTAACGTTTATCTTGCGTGAGGTCAAAACGCATATACAGCGAATTGCTCACAATATTACCCACTACAATTATAATAAGTACAACAAATATGGAACGTAAAAGTTTTTTGTTTGATTTCATTTGTTGAGTTGCTTATTTGTTGATTTGGTTATTTGTTGATATTCTGCTGATTTGTTTCCCTTGTTTCCTTGTCTCCTCGTTTCTTGTTCCCTTGTATCTATTCCTATTTCCGTGTACGAGATACCGATAATGAAGTGAGATATAAAAATAAAGCTATAAAACTTACGAAATATACAATATCACGAGTGTCAATTACGCCACGGCTAATAGAATCGTAATGCTGACGAATACCGATATATGAAATTACGCTTTTCAACGTTGCCCCACTGCTAATTTCGGCAATAAAATCGAAGCCAAGAAAAAACACAAAACACAACGCCGCCGACACAATAAACGAAACAATTTGACTATCGGTAAGCGACGACACAAAAACGCCAATAGCAAGATAGATAGCTCCAAGAAAAATCAGTCCGAAATACGAACCTACGGTTGCGCCAACGTCTAAATTACCCGGAGGGCTGCCAAGCGCATAAACCGTAACAACATATAAAATAGTGGGTAACAATGCTATACACAACAATATAACGGCGGCAAAATATTTTGCCAAAACTATCGACATATTACTCAAAGGCATAGTGAGCAACAATTCGAGCGTTCCCGATTTGCGTTCTTCGGCAAAAAAACGCATGGAAATAGCCGGAGCCAAAAACAAAAAAATCCATGGAGCCAATAAAAACAAACCATCAATGCTGGCATAACCCGATTGCAGAATATTCATTTCGCCATCGAAAACCCACAGAATAAGACCGGTGGCAAGTAAAAAAATAATGATTACCAAATAACCGATAAGGCTACTGAAAAAACTTGCAATTTCTTTTCGTAATAACGCAATCATGTGTTTTGTAAAATTTGAGCAAAAATAGAAAATAATTATTAATTATTAATTATAAATTATTTTCTTGTTTGATAAATTTCTTGTGTATTGTTTTTTCTCCTTTGATTTGAAATATATAAACCCCTGACTTTAAATGCGATATATCTATTTTAAATTGTGGTTGAATAGAACCTCCCTGTACGATACGTCCGTTTATATCTCGAATATGATACTTTTTTCCTGTTATTTCCTGCGATGTTTCTACTGTAATATATTGATTGGCAGGGTTTGGGTATATATTCAAAGGCTCGTTATTGTCAATCTCCGGAATGTTTGTGGTAAAAGGCGGCAATATATCTTTCAAGTCAAACAAATGAAGTTTTTCCGGCGCTATTGTAATAATAGATTGTTGTACTCTTTCGTTGACAACATAGTAGCGCACACCATCTTCCGTTACAATGCCTTCAACTTGATGGAAAGATAATGAAGTTGTCAATTTTCGTTTATTGGCTGAAAAGAAATCAACACCGTTAAAATCGTAAAAAAGATATATAAAAGATGTTCTGTGAGAATTGCCTTTGCCCGAGTAGCCGCAAAGAGCCAATATATTTTTGTCTGCCCGATACGTTGCTCCGGTAACCAAACCTTTTACATCAAAAGAAGCTTTCTTTTGTGCGATATGATTTCCGGGAATTTTCGGCAGGGAATATACTGTGGTTTTTTCGCTAATCCACTCTTTTGTAAATAGATATATGCTGTCTTTTGTTACAATAAAAGCTGCGCAATCGAAATCGGTGTTATGATGCTGATACGTAAAATCCTCTTGCGTAGCATACGAAAAATTGATACTGTCGATTTGAGGAGTACCGGCTAAAAGCGATGTTTTTTCTACTCGCAATACCATCAAATTCCGACGATTTCCACTATTGCCAAAATCGCCAATATAAACATAATTGTCGTCTTGGTCAATTTCTTCCCAAACGTAATTAACAGCGCCTTTAAGCGGGTAGGATTGGTAGTTTGCCGGATTTTCTTCGGTAAACGCATAAAGATTTATATCAGCATCGTCATTATGTGTCCACAACTTATTGTCCCAAATGATAAGACCCGATGCTTCGCTCATAACACTGGGAAGTGTTTTACTAAATTTCGGTGTGATATTTTTGTCGTTGTACCTGCAACTTCCGTCATTGTAAATTGCCTGTTTATTGTAATTTATAGCCGTTACATCGGTACAGCCCTGTTGTGCATATCCTTGATACGTTGCAGGGAAAAGTAAAATAAGAGTAAAATAAGATAGTTTTTTCATGTATTAAGCGTGTAGTTTTTGCGAAGGTACAATTTAATGACGAAAAATACAAGTTTTTATTTTTTACCCCTTACCTATTCCAACAAATCGGGTCGCAACAATTGCGTACGTTGCAAGGATTGTTCAAGTTGCCATTTTTCTATTTCTTTGGTATTGCCCGAAAGCAAAATTTCGGGAACTGCCCAGCCATTGTACACTTCGGGGCGAGTATAAACCGGCGGAGCAAGTAAATTATCTTGGAACGAATCGCTGAGCGCCGAAGCTATATCGCTCATGGCGCCGGGCAGCAAACGCACCACACTATCGGTTACTACGGCAGCAGCCAATTCGCCGCCGGTAATCACAAAATCGCCTATGGAAATTTCTTTTGTAACAAACTGTTCGCGTATGCGGTGGTCTATACCTTTATAATGACCGCATATAATAATAATATTGTGCGCAAGCGAAAGTTTGTTTGCCTCTCGTTGATTGAATGTTGCGCCGTCGGGCGTCATATACAGAATCTCATCGTACGTACGCTCATTCATCAAAGTTTCCAAACATTTATGAATAGGCTCTATTTGCAGCACCATGCCTGCACCGCCGCCAAATGCGTAATCATCAACCCGCTTGTGTTTATCGGTGCTGTAATCACGAATGTTGTGAATGTGAATTTCAACAATATGTTTGTCTTGCGCCCGCTTAATAATCGACGTATTTAACGGACTTTCGAGCAATTCGGGTAGGACGGTTAGTATGTCTATGCGCATAGTGATTTTTTTGCAAAAGTAGGAAAATTAATGATTAATGGTCAATGATTTAATGATTAATGAAACTATCTTTTTCACATTTCCACAAAAAAACCACCAAAAATTCAATTTTATATATTGTTAATAAATTCTTTATTTTTCAACAAAAAAAACTTTTATACTCCCAATTAAAATGCGTACATTCGCTCTGCATTTTTTAATGAAAGTGCGCAACTAATTTATTTGACTTAACATATTGCTGTACAACGCGGTACGGCAATAAAAAAAACAATACATGAGCGAAGAAATAATAACACCGAAGGAATATTCAGCCGATAGTATTCAGGTATTAGAGGGTTTAGAAGCGGTACGCAAACGTCCGGCAATGTACATTGGCGATATTGGCGAAAAAGGATTACACCACTTGGTTTACGAAGTTGTGGACAACTCCATAGACGAAGCAATGGCGGGCTATTGTAAAAATATTTCGGTAACAATCAATCCCGATAATTCTATTACCGTTGAAGACGACGGGCGCGGGATTCCGGTTGATTGGCACGAAAAAGAACAAAAATCGGCACTCGAAGTGGTAATGACCGTGCTTCACGCCGGCGGTAAATTCGATAAAGATTCCTACAAAGTTTCGGGCGGTTTGCACGGGGTGGGCGTTTCGTGCGTAAATGCGCTTTCGAGCCACATGACAACTACTGTTTTCCGCGATGGAAAAATGTATCGTCAAGAATATCAATGCGGTATTCCAATGTATGCTGCGAAAGAAATCGGCACGAGCGACAAACGGGGAACAATGCAAACCTTTATACCCGACCAAACTATTTTTATTGTTTCGGAATATAAATATGAAACGCTTGCAAATCGTTTGCGGGAATTGTCATACCTCAATGCCGGCGTATACATTAGCCTTACCGACAAACGTGAAACAAACGAAGACGGCACATTCCGCAGCAATACATTTTATTCAAGCGAAGGTTTGAGCGAATTTGTGCGCTATTTGGAAGGAACTCGCGAGCGTTTGATTGAAGAAATAATCCACATCAGCACCGAAAAATTCGGCTCGCCGGTGGAAATTGCCATGACGTACAACACGTCGTTTAGCGAAAATATTCACTCGTATGTGAATAATATCAATACCATAGAAGGCGGTACGCACGTTGCCGGTTTCCGCCGCGCACTTACCCGTACTTTGAAAAAATACGCCGAAGACAATAAATTGTTCGATAAACTCGAAAAACAAAAAATTGAAATCGACGGCAACGACTTCCGCGAAGGTATGACAGCTGTGATTTCGGTAAAAGTTGCCGAGCCGCAATTCGAAGGGCAAACCAAAACCAAACTTGGCAACAACGAAACTATGGGTGTGGTTGACCAAGCCGTGGGTGAGGCACTTGGCAATTATTTGGAAGAACACCCCAAAGAAGCAAAAACGATTGTTGAAAAAGTTGTACTTGCCGCTATGGCTCGCCATGCCGCCCGTAAAGCCCGTGAAAATATACAACGCAAAAACCCAATGTCGGGTGGCGGTTTACCGGGCAAACTTGCCGACTGTTCGAGCCGTAATCCCGAAAAATGTGAATTATTCCTTGTCGAGGGAGATTCGGCAGGTGGTACTGCCAAACAAGGGCGCGACCGTGAATTTCAGGCAATTTTGCCGTTGAAAGGTAAAATTTTGAACGTGGAAAAAGCCATGACGCATAAAATATTTGAAAGCGAAGAAATCAGCAATATTTTCAAAGCGCTCGGCATAACCATTGGCACGGCAGAAGACAGCAAAGCGATTAATCTCGAAAAATTGCGTTACCACAAAATCATAATCATGTGCGACGCCGACGTTGACGGTAGCCACATCGAAACCTTGATTATGACCTTGTTCTTCCGTTTTATGAAAGAACTCATTGAACTTGGACATTTATATATTGCAACGCCACCTTTATATTTGGTAAAATCGAAACGCAACAAACAAGAGCGTTACTGCTGGACGGAAGACGACCGTTTGGCAGCCGTAGAAGAACTTTCGGGCGGAAAAGAAGGCGGCGTAACCATTCAGCGTTACAAAGGTCTTGGAGAAATGAATGCCGACCAATTGGCTGACACCACCATGAACCCCGCGCACCGCACACTGCGCCAAGTTACCATAGAAAGCAGCGCCACTGCCGACCATATTTTCTCGATGCTCATGGGCGAAGAAGTGGCACCACGCCGTGAATTTATTGAAGCAAATGCTAAATATGCGAATATAGATGCTTAGATACAAGGAGACGAGGTTTTAGGAGACAAGGAAACGAGGAAAATTGCCTAAAAACCTATTACCTAACCCCTACAACCTAAAAACCTAACCCCTACAACCTAAAACCTATTACCTAACCCCTAACAAACAAAAAAATGGAATTTATAGTATCAACCTCAGAACTTTTGGCTCAACTGAACATTGTAAAATCAGTTATCAACTCAAAAAACTCTCTGCCTATTTTAGATAATTTTTTATTTAACCTTAACGGAAATACGCTAAAAATTGCAGCTTCGGATTTGGAAACAACGCTTAACACCGAAATGCAACTGTCGAATGCCAAAGGCGACGGAGTTATTGCAATCGACGCAAAACGCTTGACCGATTTATTGAAAGAATTTACCGACCAACCGTTGACTTTCAAAATAAATTTGGCAACCTACCAAATTGATATTCTTTCAACAAGCGGTAAATTTAGCATTGTGGGGCAAAATGGCGACGAGTTTCCAAAATTACCACAATTGGAAGAGGAATTTTCGTCGGTAACGATTGATTCCGAAATTTTGCAAAAAGGTATTGCAAGTACGCTTTTTGCAACCGGCGACGACGATATGCGTCCCGTAATGAACGGTATTTTGGTGGAATTGACAACCGACCATTTCCGTTTTGTGGCAACCGATTCGCATAAATTGGCTCGCTACACACGCACCGACATTAAATCCGATAAAAATTCATCGTTTATTTTACCGAAAAAAACTGCCACTGTTCTTAAAAATATTCTTGCCAAAGACGGCAATTCTATCACGGTGGAATTCGATAGCAAAAACGCATTTTTCAACCTTACCAACTATCGTATGGTGTGCCGTTTGATTGAAGGGAGATACCCTGCATATCAGGCAGTTATACCAACGCAAAACCCTAACAAATTGGTAGTTGACAGAGCCGATTTCTTCAATAAATTGAAAATTGTATCGCTTTTCTCAAACGCTGCGAGCAATTTGGCAAAATTGGAAATGGGTGGAACAACCCTTCAATTGTCGGCACAAGATATTGATTTTTCATCGTCGGGACAAGAACAACTTAACTGCCAATACGACGGCGAAGATATGACAATCGGTTTCAAATCGAAATTCTTGCTTGATATTTTACAAAACATCAACAGTGTAGAAGTGTGTATGCAACTTTCGGACGCAGTACGCGCCGGACTTATTATGCCAATGGAGCAAGAAGACGAAAATGAAGATATTTTGATGCTTTTAATGCCTATGATGGTGTAATTTAGTAAACGAGTTGACGAGGGAATAAAAAGCGGTAGAACAAAAGTTTTACCGCTTTTTTTTGAATTTCAATTAAATTATCGTATCTTCGCTCTTTCATATAACATACAAAATTATGAATGCTTACAAATTTAATACACGAGTTTCGAGTACCGGCACAATAACTTTGCCTTACAATTCGCATTTGTACGACACTGATGTTGAGGTTTTTGTAGTGTCGGCAAATAGCAAAGAAACAATAAAACCCAAACGGTTTTCGGCAAATGATTTTATCAAAAAATGGCAAGGCAGCATTAAAGGTATGGAAACAATTACCGATGAAGAACTTGAACACATTAAGCACGAACGCCTAAAACAAAAATATGTCTAATGAAAGTGTTGATTGACACCAATATAATATTGGATTTTGTGCTTAATCGTGAGCCGTTTGCAGATGATGCCGCCGAACTTTTTTATCGTATAGAGCAAGAAACATTTTCTGCCGCAGTTTCGGCTTCGGCAGTTACCGATATTTTTTATCTTTTGCAAAAAGCAAAAGTTGATGCGTGCGCATTTCTCAAAGAATTTTTATTGGGCGTTGATGTTTTAGGTGTTGATAAAACAATAATTATGTATGCTCTTCATTCCGGTTGGACAGACTTTGAAGATGCTGTACAAGCACAAGTAGCCATTGAAAATGATGTTGATGTTATTGTAACTCGCAATACCAAAGATTATAAACAACTGAAAAGAATACAAGTGCTTACGCCTGCCGAGCTATTGCAAAGCCTATAATTTGTACTTAACACGCAGGTCGAGAATTATTGCAGAACAAAGATTTTTCAAATCCCTGTCTCCTCGTTTCCTTTTCCCTTATTTCCTAATCCCTTGTCTCCTAACCCCTAAAAACCTAATACCTATGAACTTAAACCTCACTCGCCCCTTAGTATTCTTCGATTTAGAAACTACGGGCATAAATATAGTTACCGATAGAATTGTAGAAATTGCCCTGCTCAAAATTATGCCAAACGGCAGTGAGCATAAGCACACGTATAGAGTAAATCCCGAAATGTCAATTCCAAAACAAGCATCGGAAATACACGGAATTTATGATGCCGATGTTGCCGGTAGCCCGAAATTCTCAGAGATTGCAAACGAAATTGTGCAACATTTAACCGGTTGCGATATTGCCGGTTACAATTCCAATAAATTCGATATTCCATTGCTTGCCGAAGAATTTAACCGCGCCGGAGTGGATTTTAATTGGACAAAAGCAAAATGCGTTGATGTACAGGTGTTGTTTATGAAAAAAGAAGCTCGCACACTTTCGGCTGCGTATCAATTTTATTGCAACAAAGATTTAGCCGGTGCGCACTCTGCCGATGCCGATACAATGGCAACTTACGAAGTGCTCAAAGCACAATTAGACCGCTACCCCGATGTGGAAAATTCCGTAAAATTCCTTAGCGAATTCACCGCTCAAAACAACAACGCCGATTTTGCCGGACGCATTATTTTCAACGATAACAAACAGGAAATTTTCAATTTCGGTAAATACAAAGGGCAAATAGTAAGCGATGTGTTCCGCAAAGACCCCAATTATTACAATTGGATGATGCAGGGTGAATTTCATTCAAATACCAAGCAGGTAATTACGGCAATTAAATTGCGAGAGATTGGGAAATAATTTTTTATTTTCGTCTCAACTGTAACTTTTCCAAAGTTCTAAACTTTGGAAAAGTTTATAAAAAAAGCCGAAACATAATGTCTCGGCTTTTTTTATATGAAATTTATTTCGTATTAGAAATAGAAGCTAAGGAAGAAATTTGAACCTAAATTATCAGTTCCATAATAGAAACCATGACTTTTGGGAGTCATTGTTTGAGTGTACTCTTCAACTTGTTTCGATACCGGATTCCAGCCTTCGTATGTTGCATTGATTTGTGGATTCCATTGGTATAAGAATGAAATGTTCATTTCGCCACCCAATGAAACTTTTGGTGCAAAAAACCATTCTACGCCAACATGACCAACAAGTCCTACCGCATGAGCGTTGCCGTTGAATATTTTCATTGCACGAGCAGCTGATAAATAACCTGCAGGGTTAACCTGCGGCATAAAACCGGAAGTTGTTGGGTCTAAATTTACTTCGGTAATAGCGTTACCATACGTATAAGAATTTACTTGTTTTCCGCAAGCATATAATGCACTTGCGCCTGCAAATCCACGAACGTTACGGTATGCACGTTGTTTTTCAACTCCAATTGCAATACTTGCACCGTTCGTTTTTTGATTGCGTACATCAACAACTTTTTCTGCAGCAGGATACACTTGCAACGGATTCAACATTGCAGCTTTATCGTCTTGCACATAGAATTTTCTATTTGTTGAACTTCCAATGAAACCAATGTTTGCACGAAGTGCAGTAGTTTCGCCAATTTGATATTTTCCCAAAAGAGAAAATTGTGGTAGAAAATTCATTTCTATAGGTGTTTGACTGTAAATGTTGTTTAGAATTGGGTTGCCGCCAAATCCGGGAGCAAAACCAATACCTAATGACAGGTCGCCCTCAGCCGGCATATAGCCTTCGGGAACAATTCTCATTTTTCTTTCTTCTTGCTGTGCAAACGCTACGCTACACACGCAAGAAAATGCTACGAATAAATATATTATTTTTTTCATCTGTTCTTATGTTATTTTTTATGAACGAATAGATTAATTAAGGGGAGGATTGATTGCTGTACCTGTGGCAACTATGTCGTAAACTACATTTCTGTTTGGTTTCAAAATGCCTACAGAAACACTTCCATTAAACAACATTTTTTGTGTTTTTATGATTGCAACGTCCCCGTCCATCTCTTTGGAACTTTTGTCGGCTTCAAACGACACAAACACATTCGCATTCAAATTTCTGTTTTCAGTTGCCGGAAAATTAATAGAATACATACCATTTGCATCGGTTGTTGTTGAACCGGCTTCAATAACGTCAGCTCCTGATTTTAACTCCCAAAAAACTGTTGTACTTGCCGCTGCTTTGATGAATGCAAAATTTTCAACGTCGCCGGTTTTGTTATACCCCGAATTGTACGACACTTGTCCTTTTACTACTGCTTGACCTTGGAAATCACTTAAATCAAGTTTTGATTGTTCTTCTTTTTTGCAACTTGCGAAACCTAAGGCTATGGCTGCTGCACTCAATGTTACTAAAATTTTTTTCATGTTAGTTTTTGTTAAATTAAGGTTAAATTGGTTTTTTAATTGCCGCAAATTAAATGTATATTTTTTGAATAAAAAAACAAAAATCTTAAAAATTCAATTTTTTATACGATTTTTGGCACAAATTCTAACACACACATCATGAAAAAATGTATTTGCCTGTTTTTTATTAGTCTTTCTATTTCGTTTGCCAAAGCCGACGAAGGAATGTGGCTTCTCGCAATGCTCGATAAACTTGGTATTGAACAAAAAGGCAGCAATTTAACTGCCGAACAAATTTACAGTATCAATAATTCTTCGCTCAAAGATGCGGTGCTGGGACTTGGCGAAGCCAATAATCCGCTATTTTTCTTTTGCACCGCCGAGTTGGTTTCGGCACAGGGATTGACTTTGACCAACTATCACTGCGCTTTTGAAATGATACAAAAACACAGCTCTCTTTCGGCGAATTTTATTGAAAATGGTTTTTGGGCTATGAAGCAAAGCGAAGAATTACCCAACGAAGGCATTACGGCTACCCGTTTTGTAAAAATGATTGATGTGAGTGCGTCAATTATGCCTTTGCACGAAGAATTTGGTGCAAAACAGGGAAAATTTAAAGACATGTCGAAACTGAACGACACCATTGCAAAAGTTATTGCGCAATTGGAACAATCGGTAACCGACACGTCGGATTACCGCGCTTCGGTAAAAAGTTTTTTCGATGATAATCAATATTTTTTGCTTGTGTATGAAGTTTTTTCAGATGTACGTTTGGTAGGCGCACCGCCACGCAGCATAGGCAAATTTGGCGGCGATACCGATAATTGGACGTACCCACGCCACACCGGCGATTTTGCCGTATTGCGCATTTACAGCGACAGCACCGGCAAACCTGCCGAATATTCACCGGCAAACAAACCGTATAAAGCGCGGCATTTTTTGCCGGTTTCGCTCAAAGGGTATGAAAACAATGATTTTTCTATGGTTTTGGGATTTCCCGGACGTACCAACCGTTACCTAACCTCAACCGGCGTTGATGTATTGGCAAATTACACCAACAGGGCAATAATTTCAATTGGCGAAACGGTACTTGCAACCTATAATAATTTTATGCAAAACGACCCTGCCATAAAAATAAAGTACGCTGCAAAATACGACCAAATGAGCAATCAATGGAAATATGCAATTGGGCAAAATAGAGGAATTGTGCGTCTTGGCGTGGTGGCGCAAAAACAAGAGCAAGAAAAAACCTTGCGTGAATGGATTGCCGCCGACAGCACTCGCAAAGACCGCTATGGCACGGTATTGCTCACTCTCGAAGATTATTACAGCAACTCACGGATTTTCAAATATGCCGACACCTATTTTTATTTGGGTTTTCTCAATGCAGTGGAAATGCCGCTGTTTATTTACCAATGCGTACCGTTTTTAGAAGCTGTGCAAATGGACGACCCTGTGGAAATAAAAATTCAATCTATACAATTAAAAAACAAAGCCGATGAATTTTTCAACAATTACGATGCTGGGGTCGATGCGGCGTTGTTGCTCAATATTCACAATTTATACGTACAAAATGTACCACCGGCATTTTTTCCACCGTATTACAAAGTGGTTGCCAAAAAATTCAAAGGCGATATAAAAAAATATATAGACAATATATATAGTAAATCAATATTTACCAACGAACAACGTTTTCGTGCATTTATTGCAAATCCAAGTGAAAAAGTATTTATGCAAGACCCCGGATTTGAATTTTTGCGCAATTTGATGCCCACCTATTTTGCAATTCAATCGGAGTTGAAATCACCGGAATACGACCAAGCAAAACGCTTGTATTTCGAGGCTCTGAAACAACAACACGCCGATTCGCTTTTTTACCCCGATGCCAACGGCAGCATACGCCTTAGCTATGGTTCGGTAAGCGATTACAGTCCTCGCGATGCGGTGCATTATGCTCATAACACCACGCTCGCCGGTGTTATGGAAAAACAAAGCACCACAAACGAAGAATTTTTTGTTCCCGACAAATTGCAATCGCTGTGGCAAGAAAAAGACTTTGGCAGCTATGCCAATGAAAAAGGCGAAATGCCGGTATGTTTCATTACCAACAACGACATCACGGGCGGCAATTCGGGCAGTCCGGTTATCAATTCCAAAGGTCATTTGATAGGTATAGCTTTCGACGGCAATTGGGAAGCTATGAGCGGCGATATAATTTATGCCGAAGACCTTCAAAAATGTATTGCGGTAGATATTCGGTATGTGCTTTTTATTATTGACAAATTTGCGGGTGCGGGGTATTTGCTTAACGAAATGGAAATTGTGCGTTAATTCAAAAACTACATGAAAAAATACTACAATTGTAGTATTGACTTTTAATTTTTAAAGGTTTATCTTTGTGGAATTATTAATTTAAAATTTTTATATCATGAAAAAAGTATCTATCTTATTAAATTTATTATTTGTTGCAAGCATAGGATTTGCTCAAACATGGACTACTGTTGGTACTAACAGTAATCTTACTCCTACAACGGCAAATGCGGGGATTGGGGCGGCAGCAAACACCAAAGCAAAATTACTATTGAACAATACAATATCAGCAACCGATACCACATTTGGCTTGCATAGCACACTGTATAATTCAAATGCTAATTTAGCAAAACCTTTGTATGGCTTATATGCAAAAAACAC
>Ga0209737_10000348_pt1 | contig 40624 bp, 46 predicted proteins | sample TergutCu122P3_FD_187284 | JGI IMG/M metagenome (GOLD analysis project Ga0209737, IMG submission 187284) | Cubitermes ugandensis P3 segment gut microbial communities from Kakamega Forest, Kenya - Cu122 P3 (SPAdes) (version 2) | ecosystem: Host-associated > Arthropoda: Insects > Digestive system...
CGCCGCTGACGACGAAGATGCCCATTTGGGCGACTGCGAGGCGAGTGCGATACGCGGCTACCCCCATAGCGGGGCCTCAATCGCCGGCCCCGCAACGCCCCGCTTCTCAGGGGACCCAAACAACAGCCGGGCGACCGGGAAGGTCGCCCCTACTCGCCACTTTTTGAACGGCTACCCCGGTGCCATGAACGCAAATCGTTGCAAAATTGCGCGAAACCATTACCCTGAAAGACTCGGGTTATTGCCAAAGTGGCAACACATGACTTTCAGGAGGCAGACGATGAATGCAGCGCGTATGCAAAACCGCATTGAATACTACAAAAGCGCCCTGGGCGCGTTGAGAAACTATGGCGGTGACGCCGAACTGGCAAGAGGCCTGGCTCGCATCGTTCTGAGAAAACCCAGCGACGCACTGCGCATGCTGCGATGGAAACTGGCTTCCAAATTTGCACACCTCGATCGCGTCATCCTCAAATTTCCAAATTTCGACCTGCTCGTCTCGGCCAAAGATGAAGGCATCGCCGCTGAACTCGCCATCGATCGCATGCACGAACCTCTGGGCACAAAAGTTCTGCTAAGCATTCTCAAAGATGACATGACCCTCGTCGAACTTGGTGCAAACATCGGTTACTACACCATGCAGGAAGCCAAACATCGAAAGCTGAAAAAGATTGTTGCCATTGAGCCCAATCCCACCAGCTTCGAATTTCTTTCTGAAAACGTCCGCCTCAACCAGTGCGATAACATCGAACTGCACAATGTCGGCATCAGCGACATCGACGGAAACCTCCCCTTCTACATCTCCAAACACTCCAACATCTGCAGCATCACCCCACGGGAATCCTACGCCAGCATCATCGACGTGCCCGTCACGAGACTCGATACGCTGCTCGCCAAACAGAAAATCAAAAAAGTCGATCTGATCCGCATGGATATCGAAGGACACGAAATACAGGCGCTCAAAGGCATGCTCAAAACACTGGAACGCGACAAGCCATGGATCTGCATGGAATACCACGCGCCCATGATCTCTGCCGAAGACCGCAACGACTTCGTCACAACGCTCGAATCCCTTGGCTACGCTTTGAAGTGCTTCACCTTCCGATGGAGCGACTACCCAATCTTCGGACACACGCTCGTCAATCGCGACACCGTCCTCAAGGTTGGCAATCTGCGCCAGGTTCTCGAAGACATTCCCAAGCAGGTTTTATTGCTCTTCCTCGCCCCAGACTCCGAACCCTTCGAATTGCCCAAACTATGAACCCGGCTGTTTCGGAAACAGGACACCTTCAGGACAACACGCCTCTGATGCATCGCCTCGTGCGCGTCGTCCTGTTCCTGACAAGCTTCTCTTGGACCTTCAACCCCATCGAAGACTATATGGGGGGCGGCACAAGCATCGAAAAGATCATCAGCCGCATGATCCCCATGCTCATCGTGGCCGCCTATGCCCTCGTCGGGCCGGGACGCCGCCATCTCAGGCAGATCTGGCGTCCCAGTCACTGGCCCATTCTCTGGTACATCCTCATGGGTGTCATGTGCGGGATCTCCAGCATCCAGCCCGCACTTGTGGCATGGAAAGGCGCAGAAATCTTCATCCTCCTCATGTGGATCACCGTCAGCTGCCCCACACAGGCGGATACAAAACGAGAGTTTGTCGCCATTGCCCGCTGCGTCGAAATCCTCCTCTGGGCAACGATCATCCTTGCCATCATCAACCCCGGGCTTGGTCTGCGCCGTTCCGCTTCGCTCCTGCCATGGCTTCAGGGTTACCTTCCGATGCTCAACCCAAATGCCATCGGCTTTCTCTCCCTCCTGGCCATCATCCGCCTGCTCTTTTTGCCCGCCAAAGCCAAGCCCATTCGCCTGCTCATTGTCTCTGGCACGCTGCTGTGTTCACAATCGCGCACCTCGTATGCCGTCATGGCCCTGGTACTCATGATCTTTGTCATTGAAGGTTTGCGGATGCGCGCCTATGGCCGCGTCGTGGTTGCCTCTGCACTGGCCCTCTGCACCGCACTTTTCTCACTCGGCGCCCTCGACACCCTCATGCGGGTCATCATGCGCGGGCAAAGTATCGACGAACTCGATTCCCTGTCTGGCCGCACTGACTACTGGACCTTTGCTTTCCAGTATATCTCATGGTTTGGTGAAGGTCTGGCAACAGGATCCCGCTCACTCATTTTTCTCGACAGCGACACCTTCCACAAGGGAAGTGTGAACATGCACAACTCCTTCATCGAAGCCCTCCTCGGTGCTGGCTATGTTGGTGCCCTCCCATTCCTGCTCATGCTCACTCTCAGCGTCTTGCGGCAAGCCTGGCGAGCTTTGGCTCACCCAAACATCTTCAACGCAATTTTCCTCTCCTGCGCCATGATGTTCGCAGCCAGAGGCATGACCAGCATCGTCCTTGCCCTCTTCTCGTTTGACATGCTCCTGCTCTTCATCTTCCTGGCCTGCCTCAATGCCACACAAAACCCAGCCACCCAGCCACAGCCTGCCAACGCCATCAGACCCAGACCCATCGTTCACACCATACCACTTGCCAAGCAACAGCCTTCTGGCGACAATGCTTCTACGCAGCGCATTTCATAAGGAGACAAACCATGACTGCACATCAACTGAAAAACATCCCCTTCAGCCAGCCCCTGGCATTGGCTGACCTCGTCGAATATCAGGAAGGGCAGGTTGTCAGCCGCACGCTGCTTCAGAGCAAAGCCACCGGCATCACGCTGTTTGCTTTCGATGCAAACGAAGAAATCAGCGCACATACCTCCAAAGGCGATGCGATGGTGTATATTCTGCACGGCAGCGCCAGCGTCACCATTGGCGAAGCGCACCACAACCTCGAAGCCGGACAGACCATCGTCATGCCTGCGGGCATTCCGCATGCCGTGCAGGCCATATCAAAGTTCAAAATGCTGCTCGTCGTCGTTTTTCCAGGCTAATCTCAGCTGAAAACGCTCTAATGTGAGTTGTTGCTGTGTTCCTATACCCCAAATAAGCGGAGAAACTCTCATGACAACAAACCGAACAGAATTGGTGTTTATCCTCGATCGCAGCGGTTCCATGAAAGGCCTGGAAAGCGACACCATTGGCGGATTCAACGCCATGCTTGAAAAGCAACAGGCGGTACCGGGCGAATGTCGAATCACGACCGTCCTTTTTGACAACGCGTATGAACTTCTGCACGATCGTATCGACATCAAAGCCGTCGCCCCCATCACGGAATACGATTACTTCGTGCGGGGCTCGACAGCATTGTTTGATGCAGTTGGCCAGACGATACTCAAAATCGGCAACGCACTGAAAAATACGGCAGAAGAATACCGTGCTGACAAGGTGCTGTTCGTCATCACTACTGACGGCGAGGAGAACGCGAGCCGCGAGTTCAGCGACGATAAGGTAAAGCAGATGATCGAACACCAAAAAGAAAAATACAGCTGGGAGTTCATCTTCCTCGGCGCCAATATCGACGCCGTCAAAGCCGCCAGCCGCATCGGCATCGGCAGAAACCGTGCACAGAGTTTCCACAGCGACAAAAAAGGGACAGCGCTCAATTACGAAGTCGTCGCCCAGGCCGCCACGTCATTTCGAAAATCTGCACGCTGTGAATCCCTCAGCGACGATTGGAGTATGGGCATTCAGGAAGATTTCGAGAAACGCGACAAAAACGACAAAAAGTCGTAGTCGCCACAGGGGCAACACTTTTCATCCAAAGGCGACAATGATTGCCCCAAAGCGATGCGCAAGCATCGCAGGGGGTTCGGGGGAGCAATGCTCCCCTGAAAAAGCGGGGCGTTGCGGGGCGGCCGCCCCGCAGAGGGGGTAGACGCGTATCGGCCGCGGCCGATAGCGGCGCAGGGGGAGACTTCCCCCTCAAAAATTCTCACCAATCATCATCGCAGGGAACGAGTTCCACCGAACAGGAATCGGCATGACCAACGACGTGCAGTCTGAAGTGCGCTCACTGGGCCTGGTGGCGCTCGCCGTTGTGGGGGCTGACCCTCCCATGACATACGATGTCTTCTGCGCGTCTGTTGCCTCCGGGCTCCCCGAAGGGCTCGGCTATTTGCAGCAGCATGCTGCCTGCCGGCGCAGTTTCGAAGACCTTTTGCCGGGTACGCAATCGCTGCTGGTCGCTGCCATGGCGCTCCCGCCTGCCGTCGAGGGCTGGGGCAGGTTTTGCGTCCTTGGCGATTACCACGACCGCATGCGCGCAGCGCTGAGAGGGCTGGCAGCCGTCATTGAAAAGCACTTCGGCGTCATTGCCTGGCGTGCCTGTGTTGATTCTGCGCCCATTTTGGAGCGTGAGTGGGCTGTGCGGGGCGGTTTGGGCTGGATTGGCCATCAGCGCATGTTATTGCACCCCGATTGGGGCAGTGCCCTGATTTTGGGCGAGTTGCTCGTGAATCGCGATTTAACGCCGCATCAAGGGTGTTTGGAGTTTGGCACGATGGCGGGTGAGTTTGCCCCGAGGCTTCATCCGGGCGCAGCCTGCCGCTGTTCTGTGGGACACCGACCTTGTGTGAACGCATGTCCCACCGGCGCCCTGACCGATGACGGCTATTGCCTTCGGCGATGTCTGGCCTACTGGACGACACAACACAGGGGCCCGATGCCAGAGCCTTATGCACGCGCCATGGGCAGCACACTCTGGGGATGCGACCACTGCCAGCGAACGTGTCCCGCAGCGCACTATGCCAGCACGGCTGCCCCCCATCCTGTCCTGGATGCTCTGACGCCAGAGTGCATCCTCGATACCTCCCAGAAGCAACTTCGAAAAAAACTCACGCATACCCCCATGGCCGGCGCTCATCCTCACATTTTGCAGCGAAATGCCTGTCTGGTCATTGGAAACCTCCGGCAAACGCGATATGTAGCGTTGCTTGAGCACGTCGAAGAAACGCATCCCTGTGGCTGGGTGCGGGACGCCGCCCAAAGAAGCTTACACTGCCTTAAAGGAATCGCACCATGACCGTAGAAATTATGATCACGCCCGACCTGCCCATGCAACCTCAGATCTTCCTCGCAGCCCAGGCCCTGCTCGACGGGCAGGTCATCGTTTTCCCGACCGAAACGGTCTATGGCATTGCCGCTGACGCCCTGCATGATGCTGCCATTGAGCATCTCATCGCCATCAAAGGGCGCACCCCCGACAAACCTCTGCCCGTCATGGTTGCAGACCTGGCCACAGCAGAAACGATCGTCGATCCTGGCAATGCCAGAGCATTGGCCGCCGACTTCTGGCCCGGTCCACTGACACTCGTCCTGCCGGCAAAAGCCAGCCTCAACCCGGCCTGCGAAGGCGATGGTACCATTGGCGTCCGATGCCCTGACCACCCGGTCGCCCAGGCAATCCTGAAATCTGCAGGTATCCCCCTGGCCGTCACAAGCGCCAACTCGGCCAACGAACCGCCTGCCACCACCTCCCTCGAAGCTCGCCGCATCTTCAGCGCACACGATGTCGCCTTTAAGATCCTTCAGTCCACACCCACACGCGGACAAGCCTCCACCGTCCTGCACGTGACCCCCAAGGTCTGGACCATCCTGCGAAAAGGCCCCATCAGCGCCGAAACCATTCGAACATACCTGCCACAGGGAACCACGCTATGCGAAAACAGCTAATCCATGTCATTCTGGCCTGCCTGCTGGCGCTGACAGGCTGTGCCTGCGGAGATGCCTCCAACACCTCGCAAAAGCCAAACCCGCCCCCGCCACCCCCAGAATTCAGCATTGCTACCTACAACGTGCACAACTTCTTCGATCAAAAGTGCGACTCCGGGCGGTGCGGCAGCGGTGACTACGAAAAAGTACTCTCAGAAGAAGCCTACCAAAGAAAACTCAACGAAACCGTCGACGCCATACGCACCATCCAGGCCGATGTCATCTTGCTCCAGGAAATCGAAACCGAAGCCATCATGCTGGATATCCAGGCCAATCTCCCCGACTACCGTGCCGCACTCTTTGGCGAAATCGGCACCCCCGCCAGCGTCGACGTCGCCCTCCTGGCAAAAGGTGAATTCATCAGAACCGCCAAACACCGAAGCAATCACACGCTTCCAGACGGAAGCAACAGGCGACTCGCCAGAGAACTCCTCGAAGCTGAGATCCGCCTTGACAATGGACCCGAAATCACCGTTCTGACCACACACTTCGTCTCCAAAGTGACCGACGCAGAGGGTTCGCGCAGGCTTGCCGAAGCTCAGCTCGTACGGCGGCTCATCGAAGAACGGCTCCAGGAGAACCCCAATACCCTGCTTGCATTCGGCGGCGACCTCAACGATACGCCCGATTCTCCCCCCATCACAACCCTAACGGCCAACGCCCTCCTCGAAATCAGCACCAAAGGCATGTACAATGTCGCCACCTGGCGGAACCGCTACGAACTCGACTACATTCTCCACAATGACCCGCTCAAAAACAAACATCAATACACCGTGATTTTCTGTAACCTCGATCCCACCACAGGGTTCGGATCCAGCGACCACTGCGCCGTCAAAAGCATCTACACGGCTTCTGTGCCATAGGGTATTGCCGCGAATCGTGCCCATACAATTTCCCCAAACAAAAAAGTACTAATGCCTGGACGAAAACGGCGCAATTTGTCATCCTGCCGGCAACAACCAACATAAAGCTTGTCGCCAGGCATTCAATACCACCCCACAGGACTCAATCATGTGGGTACAAAGAGGGAAAACACATGAAAAAACAAATCGCCGTGATTGTGGGCAGCCAAAGAAGAGGTTCATTTTCAAGAAAAATCGCTCAGGCTCTGATCAACCTCCTGCCTGATACCTTCGTGGCAAACATCGTCGAAATAGGGCACCTGCCGATCTTCGATCAGGACTACGATGATGACGGCGCAACGCCCGAGGCCTGGTCCGAATTCCGAAAAACCATCGCCAAAGCAGACGCCTTCCTGTTCGTCACCCCAGAATACAACCGCTCCTACACAGCCCTCATCAAAAATGCACTCGACATTGCCTCACGCCCTTACGGTCAAAATGTCTGGGCAGGCAAACCCGGGGCAGCCATCAGCGTCTCCGTTGGCAAGATCGGCGGCTTCGGTGCCAATCGCCACCTGCAGCAAGTACTGAGCTTCCTCAATATCTACATCATGCCACAACCAGAAGCCTATATCGGCAACGCCGCCGAACTCTTCGATGCAAACAACCACGTCGTCGATCCCTCCGCCAGCCGCTTCCTTCAGGCCATTGCCGAAGCATTCGCTGCATGGGTCGAGAAACTCTCGCACTAATGCAGGGGAACGAGTTCCCCCACCCCCCCCCTGCGCGGGCGTGCCACTGCCATGCCCCTACAGCGTATCGCTTAGGTGAAGTGGCAAAGCGCATCATTGAGGCCACATATTAATCAGCCTTCTCATTGCAGGCAAAGGCGAGACAATTCAATTGTGCTCGTAGCGCCGAAGCGAGGACAAGCAGTGGACAAATAGTCCCCTGGGCGCAGTCTTCATTTTCCTGCGAGCAACAAAAATGTCTGGACAAAAAAAAGCTACGCACGGGTGCGTAGCTTCAATGCTGACTTTTTGAACGCCGATTAATCAGCTGTCGTTTGCTGGAATGCGGGCACAACGGCTGCGGGCACTGCCTTCTCGACGAGCTCAATGCGGACGATGGGGGCATTATCACCATGACGGCGGCCAATCTTGATGATGCGCGTATAGCCACCAGGGCGAGTTGCGTTGCGCTTGGCAATATCGTCGAAAAGCTTGTTCAGAACGGTGTTGCGCATCTTTGATACCTCAACACGTACCTTTGCAGCTTCGCGCTGTGCCAGATGTGCCGTGAACGCAGGCAAAGTGCCATTGGACTGGTGCAGCCGGGATGCAGCGAGGCGTCGCGCATGGATATCACCGCGCTTTGCCAGCGTGATCAGCTTATCCACGACACTTCGCAACTCTTTGGCCTTGGCCTCCGTTGTCTGGATGGCCTCATGTTCGATGAGCTGAGTCGCAAGCGTCTCAAGCATAGACTTACGATGAGCCGACGTGCGACTAAAATGACGACCAGATTTTCGATGTCTCATAACAGTATCCTAAATGCAAAATAAGTACCGGAAAAAACTTAAGCGGGGGGCTCCCAGTTATCGACCGTCATGCCCAAAGTCAAGCCCATGCGCTGGAGAATATCCTTGATTTCGCGAAGACTCTTGCGGCCAAAGTTCTTCGTCTTAAGCATGTCCGCCTCTGTGCGCTGCACCAGCTCACCAATATAACGAATATTGGCATTCTGAAGACAATTGGCCGATCGCACAGAAAGCTCAAGCTCACCCACAGAGCGATCAAGATGCTCGTTCGAGTTCGACTCCAGGATTTCTTCCGGCAGATGAATCGGGACAATATCCTCATCGAAGTTAATGAAGATCGACACCTGCTCTTTAAGAATCTTGGCTGCGAACGCCAGGGCATCTTCTGGCGTCACGGACCCATCGGTCCAGACCTCCAGTGTGAGCTTGTCGTAGTCCGTATGCTGACCGACGCGAGCGTTGGTCACTGTATAATTCACCCGCTGCACGGGAGAGAACATGGCATCCACCACGATCGTACCAATTGGAAGATTATCACTTCGCGTCTCATCTGCACGTCGATATCCTTTGCCGGTATCAATGCAAAAATCCGCCACAAAGTGCGCATCTTCCCCAAGTGTACATATCACATGATCCGGGTTCAATATCTCGACCTGATATGGCGCCTGGATATCGCTTGCGAGCACAAACCCCGGACCGCGTTTTTCAACATGCATCCAGAGTGGCTCAACAATATCGGATTTAATGAGCAGTTCTTTGATGTTAAGAATGATGACGGTCACATCTTCCTTAATATCGGGCAACGCCATAAACTCATGCAAAGCGCCGTCGATCCGAACAGCGGTCACTGCTGCCCCCTGCAAAGAGCCTAGAAGGATTCTGCGCAAAGCATTGCCGAGCGTATGTCCGTAGCCTCGTTCGAGGGGTTCACACACGAACCGGCAGTAACTTGCGGTACGGGTTTCGTTATCGATCTCAACGGCCTTTGGTCGAATGAGATCTGTCCAGTTTCTATGCATGCGTTCCTCCGCACCCGAGAAGAGATGCTTGTTCAAAAAAGCCGGCCACATCCACCCTTTGAACGAACCGACGTCAAACCGCCGGAAAAGCTGTGCTTCACCGGCGATTTGAAAAATACAACGAAATACTCTAGACGCGGCGACGTTTCGGAGGACGGCAGCCATTGTGAGGAATTGGCGTGACGTCGCGAATCAGCGTCACCTTCAGACCGGCAGCCTGAAGCGCACGCAAAGCCGCTTCACGACCAGAACCTGGCCCCTTTGCATAAACCGCAATCGAGCGCATCCCGTGGTCCATCGCCTTGTGAGCCGCATCGTCTGCTGCAACCTGTGCCGCAAACGGCGTCGACTTACGTGAACCCTTAAAGCCCTTCGTACCGCAGCTGCACCAAGAAACCGCTTCGCCGTTATTATCTGTTATCGTTATGATCGTATTATTAAATGTCGAGCGAATGTGCGCTACACCGCTCTGTACATTTTTCTTGACCTGTTTCTTGACACCACGCTTGCCGGTTGTCTTCGCCTTAACTTTAGCCACTGTCGTTCCTCTCTGTCTCTAGTTGATTATTTCTTCTTTTTAATGACAACCCGGCTGGGTCCCTTACGCGTACGGGCGTTTGTCTTCGTTCGCTGACCGCGCACAGGCAATCCGCGACGATGACGCAACCCGCGATAACACCCAAGATCCATCAAACGTTTAATATTCATGCGCACCATGCGACGCAAATCACCCTCAACCTGATAATGCGCTTCAATGACGTCACGAATCAAACGTATCTCTACCTCTGACAGATCGTCACTGCTGCGATCAAAAGGAACCTTCGCCTCAGCGAGAACAAGCTTCGCGCGGCTACGACCAATCCCATAGATGCTCGTCAGAGCAATATCCATTCGCTTGCGGCGCGGCAAGTCAATACCAGCAATACGTGCCATCCAGCTTCCCTCCTAATTAGCCCTGACGTTGCTTATGTCGGGGATTATCACAAATCACCCGAACAACACCATGACGGCGAATCAACTTACACTTATCACAAAACTTCTTAACAGACGGCCGAACTTTCATGTTCGTCTCTCCTTAACGATGATGCATGCAGATGCGACAAAATTTACCGCTATCACAAGGCATGCGCTTCTAGCAAAAGACACACCTGAAAGCAAGCAAATTCAACCTGCGGCCCGTCACATCCAAACTAAAACTCTAACACCCTGCGAATCTCTTCATAGGCAGCATCGACTGAGGTCGTACCATCAACGCGGTACAAAACGCCAAGCTTTTCATAATAATCAACCAGCGGCTGCGTCTGCTTGTGGTAAGCATCCAATCGACTTCGCACGACGGATTCCGTATCATCCGGTCGCTGCGTCAGCGCCGACGAACAAATATCACACTTGCCGGATTCGCGTGGCGGCCTGTTCACGCGATGGTAAACAGCCCCACACGAAGGACAGCTGAGACGCCCCGTTATCCGCTCCACCAACAAATCATCCGACACGTCGATCAAAACGGCTGCCTCAATCTGTTCCCCCGCTTCCTTAAGCGCATCTGCCTGGCCCACCGTCCGCGGATAGCCATCCAAAAGATACCCACCAAGCTCCGAAGCCAAGCGTTCTGCCACAATGCCATTGACCAATGCATCGGGCACCAATGCACCCGTCTGCATGTAAGTTTCAGCCTGCTTTCCAAGATCCGTTCCACGGCTGACCGCATCGCGCAACATGTCACCCGTCGAAATATGCGGAACATGCATCGCGCTCGCCAGCATCTTGGCCTGGGTTCCCTTTCCGGCACCAGGTGCGCCTAACAAAATGACACGTCTCTTCATAGCTCCTCTTTAGCCTGCTGAACGACGCAAGCGCGGTCGGTTGGATGGATCATTAAAGCCCTCATAATGCCGGTTCGTAAGATGATCTTCGATCTGACGCACTGTGTCCAGAGACACGCCCACCACGATCAAAAGCGATGTTCCGCCAAAGTAGAACTTCACCTGGAAACTCGACACCAATATTTCAGGCAAAATACAAACCGCCGACATATAAATCGCGCCCACCACTGTGATGCGACTCAATGCCGTATCAATATACTCCGCCGTCATCTTTCCAGGACGTATCCCCGGTATACTGGCCTGACTCTTCTTCAGATTATCCGCCACATCCACTGGGTTGAAAACCACTGCCGTGTAAAAAAAGCAGAAAAAGACAATCAACAGCACGTAAACCACAATATGCTGCCACTCACCGGGCATCAGCGCCACTCGCAGGCCCTGCAGCCACTCCGTCTGCGGGAACATGCCTGCAACCGTCGCCGGAAACATAAGCACCGAACTCGCAAAAATAGCCGGGATAACACCCGCCGTATTGATCTTAAGCGGCAGATAAGATGCCTGTCCCGAAAAGGCTTCCCTGCCCACCATGCGCTTGGCATGCTGTATCGGAATCCGTCGCTGTGCCCTCTCAAAGAAGCACACAAACGCAATCGTCGCAAACACCACGAGAACAAGCAGCAACACCTGGTAAAAGGACAACCCCACTGCACCCGTTGGATCACCTATTGTCTGCTCATAGAGCGAAAACAACCCTCGTGGCAGCTGGGCAACAATACCCGCAAAAATGACCATCGAAATGCCATTGCCAATCCCGCGATCATTGATCTGCTCGCCAAGCCACATGATGAAAACAGCACCCGTCGTCAGGGACAACACTGTTAACAAAGCAAAACCTATGCGGCTATCCATCGTCACAAGACCGACGACATCACCGGAACTCGACAGGTTCTGAAGATAGGTTGTCATAAAAACGCCCTGAATGACCGCAATACCCAGCGTCAAATAGCGCGTCCACTGATTGATCACACGCCTGCCGGCATCACCTTCCTTCTGTTTGCGTTCTACCGCAGGCACGACGACGCCCAACAACTGGAAAATAATTGATGCACTGATATAAGGCATGATCCCAAGCGCAAATATCGACATCTGCTCAAGTGCGCCGCCAGAGAAAAAATTGAACAGCGTCATGACCCCCTGACTGTCACCGCCGAACAGCGAATTCATCTTTTCTCTGTCAACACCGGGCGTCGTGATAAAACACCCGATGCGATAAACCGCAAGAAGCGCAAGCGTAAATAAAATACGCTTGCGCAACTCAGGGATTTTGAACATGTTTGAAAATCCGCTAGCCACCACAAACCTCTATGCTGCCCCCCGCACTCTCGATCTTCTCGCGTGCAGAAGAACTCACTGCATCAACCACTATCTTCAGACTCTTCGAAATGCTGCCATTGCCAAGAATCTTGACACCGTCTATCCGCCCCCGTACCAAACCAGCCTGGCGCAAAGCAACAACATCAATGACAGAATCAGCGTCGAACTGCTCCAAATCCTTGACATTGACAATAGCATAGACCTTCGAAAAAATATTCGTAAATCCGCGCTTCGGCAAACGCCGGCTCAAGGGCATCTGTCCGCCCTCAAACCCGACACGTACGTTACCGCCAGCCCGCGACCTCTGACCCTTCTGACCACGACCCGCTGTCTTGCCCTGACCGCTGCCCATACCGCGCCCAACACGCTTGCGGTCACGAGTACTGCCCGGCGACGGCTTAAGATTACTCAAATCATACATGATTTACCTCTCGTATCAATCACAGCCTCGCCTATTCCACGACCGGCTCGACCTTCACCATGTGCTCAACCTTCTTAATCATGCCCCGCGTGACAGGTGTGTCTTCAACAACCACCGTGCTGTTCAGCTTGCGGAGTCCGAGATGCTTGAGCGTCGCTATCTGCCCATCACCACTGCCAATACTACTGCGTGTGCGCGTAATCTTCAATTTTTGCATCGTTATGCTCCCGTTTGAATTCCCATTCTCACCTAGCTCTGAACCTTGCCAAGCTTCGCAAGGTAGTTCTCACGGCTCTGAAGCTTACGCAGACCATCAAGCGTTGCACGAACAAGATTGTGCGGATTCGTCGAGCCAATAGACTTCGACAAGACATTCTCCACACCACACGCTTCCAAAACGGCACGCACTGCGCCGCCCGCTATGACGCCCGTTCCCTTGCCAGCAGGACGCATATATACCTTCGATGCACCATAACGACCTACCACCTCATGCGGCAGAGTCCCGTCCACAACCGTCACCTTTGACATCAAACGCTTTGCACGCTCCGTGCCCTTGCTAATCGCTTCGGGAACCTCATTGGCCTTGCCATGAGCACAGCCAACATGACCTCGTCCGTCCCCCACAACGACGATCGCGCCAAAACTGAAACGACGACCACCCTTCACAACTTTTGCAACACGGTTGATGAAAACGACCTTCTCGATTAATTCACTCTCAGTAGTAACGCGAGCCGTTGTCACACTCTATCTCCTTCGCTCTTCCAGCCTTCGACAATCGCGAAGACCATGGCCAATCTAGAAACTCAAACCACCCTCGCGAGCACCCGCCGCAACTGCCGCAACACGCCCGTGATAGATGAAACCATTACGATCAAAGCATACCTTGTCCACTGACTTCGAAAGGCATACCTTCGCCAGCTCAGAACCAAGAATGCGCGCCTGCTCCACAGGCTTCTTACCGCTCACAAGCGCCTTAATATCCTTGCTAAGCGTCGAAAGCGTACACAATGTCACACCCGCCATGTCATCGATGATCTGGCAGTAAATATGCTTGTCGCTACGAAATACGCAAAGCCTGGGCCGTGCCGACGTGCCACGCACCCGACGACGAACAGACTTCTGACGACGAAGACGCAACGCCAACTTCTGCTTACTTACACAACTCATTGCTTGTTCCTCCCAACAACTCTTACTTGCCAGAAGTCTTGCCAGCCTTACGCTGGATGACTTCCTCAGCATACTTAATGCCCTTGCCCTTGTAGGGCTCTGGGGCGCGGAAAGAACGAATCTTGGCAGCCGTTCGCCCGATAACTTCTCTATCCACTGAACGAAGCGTAATCTTATTATCCTTCGATACCTCTGCCGTCACCCCCTCAGGCAGCTCAAACAAAATCGGGTGACTATAGCCAAGGACGAAAAAAATCTCCTTCGCACCGCGCAGCTCTGCACGATAACCAGTCCCGATGATATCAAGCCGACGCTCAAAACCCTTCGACACCCCCTCAACCATGTTGCTCAATATCGAACGACACAAACCACTCACAGCGCGTCCCTCGGTATCAAGCTGCTTCAAAACAACACTCAAATGACCATCTGCTTCCTGGATATCGACACACGGGTGAAACTCCCGCGCTATCGTCCCTTTCGGACCCTTCAGAGAAACCATACGGCCATTGACCTTCACCTCAACGCCAGCAGGAACCGCGATAGGCATCTTACCAATACGCGACTGCTTAAACTCTTCAGCATTCATCCCCATACCTCGTATTAGTAAACCGTGCAGATCAATTCACCGCCAAGCTTCTTCACCCGCGCTTCCTTGCCGCTCATCACACCATGCGATGTTGAAACGATACAGAGACCAAGGCCACCCAAAACCTCGGGTATCGCGCTATGTTTCACATACACGCGACGGCCAGGTTTCGACTCACGCGAAATATTACGTATAACGGGTTCGCTCTTGTAATACTTCAATGAGACCTCAGCAACCGCGAAACCACCATCCGTCACAACAAAGTCCTCAATGTACCCCTCCTCCTTCAGTATTCGGAGAATTTCAGTGCGAAGACGCGATGTCTTGACGGTGACCTTATCGTGTTTTGCTAATTGTGCATTGCGAATTCGTGTAAGCAAATCCGCAATTGGATCTGTCATCATAAAGTCTATCCCCTTCTGTAAGCCTACCAGCTGGCTTTCGTAACGCCCGGAAGCTCACCCCTAAGAGCAAGCATGCGGAAACAAATACGGCAAAGACCAAACTTCCTTAAATATGCATGCGAACGACCACAAACAGAACAACGCGTATAGCTGCGCACCGCATACTTCGGCTTCTTCTGCTGCTTCTCTATCATCGCCTTTCGTGCCACCGCAACCTCCTATTTCCTAAAAGGCATTCCCAAATGCTTGATCAAAGCACGCGCTTCATCGTCCGTTCGCGCACTCGTAACAACACAGATATTCATCCCGTACACCTTCTCGATCTTGTCGATCGCAATTTCCGGGAAAATGATGTGTTCCTTGATCCCAAGTGCATAGTTTCCTTTGCCATCAAAGGCTTTCGGACTTACGCCTCTAAAGTCGCGCACGCGGGGCAGAGCAACATTCATCAAACGATCCAAAAACTCATACATCCGATCACGCCGAAGCGTAACCATCACACCGATCGGCATACCCTGGCGAAGCTTAAACGACGCAATCGACTTCTTGGCGCGCGTCACAACTGCTCTCTGACCCGTAATAGCACCGATCTCGTTAACCACTACCTCAATCAGCTTGGAATTGCTAATCGCATCACCAAGACCAACATTGAGGACGACTTTCTCTACACGAGGCACCTCCATAGGATTGGTATACCCAAATTCCTTCTTCAGCGCAGGCACAACCTCGTTCGTATAACGTTTATATAGCCGAGTCACAGACTCCTCCTGCCTTCAATTCAGTACTACTTAAAAACTTCGCCGGTCTTCTTACAGAACCGCACCTTGCTCACGCTCGACACTGGCTCATCAAAACTCTCAAGGGCAGCATGCTTCGTCCCAAACAATGCATCATCCTTGCCAACATAACGTGAGGACACACGCACACCACGTTTAAGCGCCTCACTGAAAAGCGCCACATTGCTCGCATGAATGCCAGCCTCTTTGCTGATAATGCCTGCTTCCTGGCCAGCAGCATTCGCCTTGCGATGCACGCGAACGATATTGCGGCCTTCAACAAAAACACGATCACTCTTCGTGTCGACACGTAACACACGCCCTTTGTTTCCGCGCTCTTTTCCCGAAAGAATGATGACAACATCACCTTTTTTGATCTTCATATCATACCTCGACTTAGAGTACTTCTGGCGCAAGGGAGATGATCTTGACGTAACTCTTGGCACGCAGCTCACGCGCGACAGGACCAAAAATACGCGTCCCTATCGGATTCTTCTGCGCATCAATAAGAACTGCCGCATTCCCATCAAAACGGATAAAACTGCCGTCCTTACGCGAAATCTCCTTCGCCGTCCGAACGATCACCGCCTGATGCACATCGCCTTTCTTCACCTTCGAATTCGGAATGGCTTCCTTAATCGACACGACGATAATATCGCCAATGCCCGCATACTTGCGCTTGGATCCACCCAACACCTTAATACACTGTACTTTCTTCGCTCCCGAATTATCGGCCACCGAGAGCATTGACTGCATCTGAATCACGGCTATTTCCCCTTCAACGAATAGTCTGCTTATAAAACAGGGGCACGACGAATGATCTCTTTCAATCGCCAACACTTATTCTTAGAAACCGGCCGCGTCTCCACAATCAGGACATGATCCCCGACACGCGCGCTGTTGCTGTTGTCATGCGCCATATACCGCGAACGACTCTTCACATACTTCTTATATACCGGATGCAAAACGCGACGCTCAACCACGACGACGATCGTCTTCTCCATCTTGTTGCTGACAACCATGCCCACTCGGGTCTTGCGATTGCTACGACTCGTACCTTCCATGCCTAACCCCTTAACTCGCTTTCGCGAAGTACCGTGCTGAGTCTCGCAATGTCCTTGCGAAGCTTCACCATCTCTGACACCTTCTCAAGCTGACCCGTCGCCTGACGCATGCGCAACTTAAAGTATTCACGCCGACTCGTCTCCAAAAGCCCGCTCAGCTCCGCCTGGCTCTTCTCGCGCAACTCCATCGCTTTCATTACATACGCTCCCGACAAATAAACTTTGTCTTCAAAGGCAACTTATTCGACGCAAGACGGAAAGCTTCGCGAGCCACTTCCTCACTTACCCCATCCACCTCATACAAAATACGACCCGGCTGAACAACTGCTACCCAATACTCAGGATTGCCCTTGCCCTTACCCATTCGAGTCTCAGCAGGCTTCTGCGTCATCGGCTTGTCTGGAAAAATTCGAATCCAAACATTACCGCCACGCTTGGCATGACGCGTCATCGCAATACGGGCAGCCTCAATCTGCCGCGAGGTAATCCTGCCCGGCTCAAGCGCCATCAGACCAAACTCTCCAAAACTCACATCAGAACCACGGTACGCTTTACCGCGCATCCGCCCCTTCTGAACCTTTCTCCACTGTACTTTCTTAGGACTTAACATCGTCTGCTCCTGCAGATGAACACCTGCACATCCGCCAACTTATGCTTGCGCTTTCACTACCTCGACACATATGCAACGTCAGACAAAAATCTCACCGTCACAAAGCGCGGGAATCTACATTAGCTCGGACACGTTGTCAAAGCTTTTCTCCCCCCCACACCCAACTTACCCAAACACTAACCGTTCACACGCAGCGGATCTCCGAGGATCTCACCCTTGAATACCCACACCTTAATACCAATGATGCCATAAGCTGTCTTCGCCTCAGCAAAACCATAGTCGATGTCTGCGCGAAGCGTGTGAAGCGGAACGCGTCCCTCGCGATACCACTCCATTCGACCCATCTCAGCGCCGCCAAGACGGCCAGAACAATTGATTCGAATTCCCTTGGCGCCAAGCTTCAAAGCACTCTGAACGCGCTTCTTCATCGCACGGCGAAAGCTGATACGATGCTCAAGATCACGGGCCACACTCTCCGCCACCAGCTGAGCATCCATCTCAGCCTTGCGCAGCTCCTGAATGTTGAGGAATACTTCGCTGTCGCTCATGCGGCGCAATTGCTCCTTGAGCTTCTCAACGTCCTTGCCCTTCTTGCCAATGATGACACCAGGCTTGGAAGTATAAACACTCACCTTGACCTTATTCGCCGCACGCTCCACATCAATGCGATTGATACCCGTATGGTAATACTCGCTCTTGATGAACTTCTTTATACGAAGATCCTCCTTGAGCCACTTCGCATAATTCCCTTCTTCATACCACTTCGACGACCAAGTTCTGATAACGCCTAAACGCAGACCGGTCGGATTACTTTTCTGACCCAAGGAAAACCTCCAAACTAATCTTGAGCTGCGGTTTTCTGAGCAGAACCGCGCGCATTGTTAAGCTCCAAATGAATATGACATGTACGCTTGCGAATACGGGTCGCCCGACCCTGGGCACGTGGCATAAAACGACGCAACGTCGGCCCCTCATTGACCCATGCGCGGCTCACTTTAAGTGAGTCAACATCCCAGCTGCCGGCGTGTTCCATATTGCTCAACGCCGACTCGATCAACTTCTCTATCACCTGCGCCCCGCGCTTTTGTGTAAACCGCAGCGTGCTCAGCGCATCCAATACGTTCATACCACGAACCATGTCGACCACGACCCGCGCTTTGCGAGGCGCCAAACGCACCGTCATCGCACTGACGCGATTGACGCTGTGATGCTCATTCTTCTTCGAAGGCTTACCCATCTTGCTTCTCCATTTGCGTTCTAGCGCTTCTTGGCAACTTTTCTATCCGCCGCATGTCCACGGAAAGTGCGGGTCAATGAAAATTCACCAAGCTTGTGCCCAACCATGTTCTCCGTGACAAACACAGTGATAAAGCTCTTACCATTATGTACCGCAAACGTCATCCCAACCATCTCGGGCAGAATCGTGCTGCGGCGCGACCATGTCTTAATGACTTTCTTCGATGTCCCTCCGTTCGCCTCAACCTTCTTGATGAGGTGATCGTCGATGAAAGGACCTTTCTTAATCGAACGTGGCATTGAGTACTCTCCTCAAGTATTACGTACGTCGTTTGACGATAAATTTACTGCTGACCTTGTTGCGACGTGTCTTCTTGCCCTTCGTCGGAATACCCCAGGGCGTGACCGGATGACGGCCACCACTCGTTCGTCCCTCACCACCACCATGCGGATGATCCACAGGATTCATCACAACACCACGAACCGTCGGACGAACGCCCAGCCAGCGCTTCCGTCCTGCCTTGCCTATCGACACGTTGGAATGATCACTCAACCCAACTTTGCCAACCGTCGCCCGACACTCAATATGAATCTTTCGAAGCTCACCAGAAGGCAAACGCAGCAACGCATACGAAGCCTCGCGCGCCATCAGCTGCGCACTCACACCTGCACTGCGCACCAACTGCCCGCCCTTGCCAGGTCGAAGCTCAATGTTATGAATCTCCGTTCCCAACGGGATATACTTCAGCTTGAGACAATTGCCCGTCTTGATGTCTGCATGGGCACTCGACAGCACCTGTGCGCCTATCTCAAGACCATCCGGACAAAGAATATAACGCTTTTCCCCGTCTGCATAACACACAAGCGCAATGCGGCACGTACGATTGGGATCGTACTCAATCGCGACAACACGCCCAGGTACGCCCACCTTGTCACGGCGAAAATCGATCAAACGATAACGCTGCTTATGACCACCACCACGATGACGGCAAGTAATGCGACCATGATTGTTACGACCACCCTTCTTCGTAAGCTTCACAAGAAGCTGCTTCTCCGGTGTGGCCTTGGTCACATCCTCACTGCTCAAAACCGTCATAAAACGACGGCCCGCCGATGTCGGTTTAAAACTTTTCAGCGACATATCTCACCTTCCTACATAGCTTTAATGCCGAACTACGCCTCAACCGTCTCTTCGGGCTTGTCAAAGAAATCGATCACATGGCCCTGCGCCAGCGTTACCACCGCCTTCTTCCACTTATTGCGGCGCCCCGTGTAACGGCCAAAACGCCGTGACTTGCCCGGCACAATGGACGTGTTCACACTCAGAACACCCACACCAAAAAGTGTCGAAATTGCTTCGGTGATTTCCTGCTTGTTGGATCGCAAATCCACTTCGAACACATACTGATTGCCCGCACCGCGGAGCAGCGTCGACTTCTCATTGATGATCGGACGACGAATGACATCTTCTAACCGCTTCATCCCTTCAACCTCGCTTCTAATCGCTCCAAACCCGCTCGCGTCACGACAACACCGCCGTAATGCAATACGTCATAGACATTCACGCCCTCTGGACGCAGATACTTGAAGTTCTGAAGATTGCGAACACTCAGACGGAGATTTTCATTGTTCAACGTCGTATACTCACGCTCACCTTCGCAACAATCCACCACAAGCGCTCGATCCACACTCAAGACATTCAGCGTCGTCACCACCGCCTTCGTCTTTGTCTCAGCAAGCTCGAAGTTCTCAACGACCTTGATCTTGCCTGCCTCCACCACCATGCTCAAAGCACTGCAAAGCGCGGCACGACACTTCTTCTTATTCACCGAATAGCTGTAATCGCGATTGCGGCGCGCAAACGCCCGGCCGCCACCCACCATGTGAGGCGCACGCGACGTTCCCTGACGCGCCCGGCCCGTCCCCTTCTGCTTGAAGGGTTTCTTGCCGCCACCTCTGACCTCTGCCCGCGTTTTCCCCTTATGGGTGCCACGACGACGGTTCGCAAGCTGCATCTTGACCACTTCGTGGAAAAGATACGGCCGAACCTCAGCGGCAAACACTTCATCCGATACCTCGACCTCACCAACCTTCTCGTTGGTAAGATTGTACAAGTCCAATTTCATCTCGATTCTCCGTTCCTATCCCCAGCGCATGCGCTCGAAAAACCTGCACCAAACTCTAGTCGCGAAGGCGAATCTTGATATCCACGCCCGCAGACAAATCCAACTTCATCAATGCATCCACCGTTTGCTCGTTCGTTTCAATATCGATCAGCCGCTTATGCGTGCGAATCTCAAATTGCTCACGACTCTTCTTATTCACATGGGGACTGCGCAAAACCGTAAATCGGCTCACCGATGTCGGCAGAGGAATAGGACCCGCAATCTTTGCACCCGTGCGTTGGGCCGCCGTGATTATTTCCTGAACCGAAGCATCCAATAGCCTGTGATCATAGGCTTTCAACTTGATACGAATCCTATCGCCCATTGTTAGGCTCTCCTCTTCTCAAAAAACCAAACGCACCCTTACGAACTTGCTTTGGCACCGTATCGCTCAATTAACCCCTCCGACAAAGCTGCCGGCAAAGGCTCGTAACACTTAAACTGCATCGAATAGCTTGCACGACCCTGTGTCATCGATCGCAACTGCGTCGCATAGCCAAACATCTCTGACAAAGGCACCACGGCTCGGATCGCTTGCACGCCCTTGCGGGGCTCCAACTCCTGGATGCGACCTCGGCGGCTATTCAAATCGCCGATCACGTCGCCTATATACACCTCAGGCGTCACAACCTCAACATCAAAAACAGGTTCCAGCAACTGTGGCGAACATTTCTTGCATCCGGCCTTAAATGCCATCGAACCTGCGATCTGAAACGCCATCTCGCTTGAGTCAACCTCGTGGTACGATCCATCGATCAAATCCACATGGATATCCACCGCCGGATAACCCGCCAGCACGCCCGTCTCGGCAGCACTTCGAATGCCCTTCTCAACTGCCGCCCAATACTCGCGCGGCACAACACCGCCCACGATCTTCGACTCGAACGTAATCCCCGACCCCGGCTCACCCGGCGACAACGTAATCTTGACATGGCCATACTGCCCACGCCCGCCGCTCTGCCGTGCAAACCGACAATCATTTTCTCCGCTCTGCGTAATCGTCTCACGGAAGGCAACCTGCGGACGCCCAATCTTGGCATTGACATTAAACTCGCGCTTCAGACGCGATGCAATGATGTCCAGGTGAAGCTCACCCATGCCGCCAATCACCGACTGCCCCGTCTCCTTGTCCGTGTGCACCTTAAATGAGGGATCCTCCGCCGAAAGCTTCTGCAGCGCCATCCCCAGGCGATTCACATCATCCTGCGTCTCAGGCTCGATCGACATGTTGATGACAGGCTCCGGGAATGCCATCGATTCCAGGACAATATTTAACCCCTCATCGCAAATCGTATCGCCCGTCACCACGTTCTTTAAACCCAGAACCGCAATAATCTCACCCGTAAAGGCTTCCGTGATATCCTCACGCTTGTTCGCATGCATGCGCAGCAAACGTCCCACGCGCTCCTTGCGGTGCTTGTTCGTATTGTACACAGTCTGGCCGGAACTCAGCTTCCCCGAATATATGCGGACAAAATTCAGCTGACCAACATACGGATCCGACATGAGCTTAAAGACCAGACCCGAAAACGGCTGATCGTCGCCAACCTTGAGTTCATACTTCTCCGCTTCCGTCACCTCGCCGCGACCCTGTTCCTGGCGATCAAAAGCCTCAGAAGGCGCAACCAGCGGTCCCGTCACGTCTAAAGGACTGGGCAGAAAATCGATGACACCATCCAGAAGACGCTGGATGCCTTTGTTTTTGAAGGCCGATCCACAGAACACCGGCACCAGCCCCAACGCACAGCAACCCTTGCGAATCGCTTCACGAAGCAACGCCGGGCTCACTTCCCCTCCCTCAAGGAACGTCTCCATCAGCGACTCATCAAAATCCGCCGCCTTCTCGATCAGAACCTCGCGGTAATGCGCAGCCTCGGCCGCCACCTCAGCAGGGATCTCCCCGGCCTCTGTGTCAAGCGTCTCGGCATTAAAAAATAGTGCACGGTTCTCGATCAGATCAACGAATCCGCGAAACTTGTCCTCCGAACCGATGGGAAACTGAACGGCTGCCGGATTCGCCGAAAGGCGCGATTCCATCTGTGACAGCACCGATTCAAAATCCGCTCCCACGCGATCCATTTTATTGATAAACGCCACTCTCGGCACGTGGTATCTGTCGGCCTGCCGCCACACTGCTTCACTCTGCGGCTGAACCCCGCCCACAGCACAAAACACTGCCACGGCACCATCCAGCACACGAAGACATCGCTCGACTTCAATCGTAAAGTCGACGTGCCCCGGCGTGTCGATGACGTTAATGCGATGACGTCCATTGTGCTCCCAGTAGCATACCGTCGCTGCACTCGTTATCGTAATGCCGCGCTCCTGCTCTTCAGCCATCCAGTCCATCGTCGCCGCACCATCGTGTACCTCTCCGATGCGATGCGTCCTGCCCGTAAAAAACAAGATACGCTCTGACGTCGTTGTCTTACCTGCATCTATATGTGCCATGATACCAATGTTGCGTACACGGCCCAACTCTACATCTCGTCCCACTTCCAGCTCTCTTGCACTATCATCGGCGCACGCACACAACCCAACTTCATCGTCTCACACGTGCACGATATCATGAACACCCAAACACAACTCTACAGCCAATGCGCTACCAGCGATAATGCGAGAACGCCTTGTTCGCCTCAGCCATGCGGTGCGTGTCTTCCTTCTTCTTAATGGTATTGCCGCGGTTGTTATAGGCATCCAGAATCTCAGCGGCAAAACGCTCCACCATCGACTTCTCAGGACGCTTGCGCGCATTGCCTATCAACCAGCGAAACGCCAGCGCCGTACGGCGATCCGTTCGAATCTCTACCGGCACCTGGTACGTGGACCCACCCACGCGGCGGCTCTTCACCTCAACCGTCGGGCGCGCATTATCGACAGCCTTCTTGAACACTTCCAGACTGCTGTCTTCGCTATTTTTGATCCTGTTTGCAATCAGGTCGAGACAGCCATACATGATCGACTCCGCCGTGCTCTTCTTGCCATCATACATCAAACTGTTGATGCACTTCGCAACGAGCCGGTCATGGTACTGCGGATCCGGCAAAATCTCACGCTTCACTATTTCACGACGTCTTGGCATCTCTCAAACTCCTATTCTCAATTATTTCGGGCGCTTGGCGCCATACTTGGAACGTCCCGCACGGCGAGCATTGACACCCAGCGAATCCAGCGTACCACGAACAATGTGATAGCGAACACCTGGCAAGTCCTTCACACGGCCGCCGCGAATCAGCACGACGCTGTGCTCCTGAAGGTTGTGACCCTCTCCGGGGATATAGCTCGACACTTCCATACCATTCGTCAAACGAACACGCGCGACTTTACGCAAAGCCGAGTTCGGTTTCTTAGGCGTCGTCGTGCTGACACGAACGCACACGCCGCGGCGCTGCGGACACCCCTTCAATGCCGGCGAGTCCGTCTTGGACGTCCTGCGCTCACGGCCCTTCCTTACCAGCTGATTAATTGTAGGCATCGTATCTCCTCTCCTTGCATCATGCCTGTATTGCCCCAAAACAATTCTAGGGTCCCGATAGAACTGGGGGAGTATATTGATGCGCTGCGCCATGTCAAGAAAAACCTCGATATGACGGCACTTTCCCCCGCGCATCCTGCGCGCTTCACAAGCATTTCTGTCGCTTTTAACCCAGACGCCCCATCGCCCAGCACTGCAAATATTCATGCCCAGGTTGCATCCGCGCTCCTACCACAACCACATTGCGTTGAAAATCTCTTTCTGCCGACAGCAACATTTTTTGTTCAATACGGGCGACCGGAACGGTCACCCCTACAGTTGCCTTCGGACATAAAATCATTGCCCCTGCCTGGCGTTTTTCGGTGTCGGGGGCAACGCCCCCTGCGCCGCTATTGGGCACGCCCAATACGCGGCTACCCCCAAGAGCGGGGCCTCAATCGCCGGCCCCGCAACGCCCCGCTTTGGGGAATCCTCACATCGATCGGGCGACTGGGACGGTCGCCCCTACTGCCACAACGATTGGATATATTTGACGTTGGGTTGGCGACGATGCACTTTGCCCCACAAAAAAATAAAAGGCGCGGCGTATCTGCGCACGCAGATAGCCGCGCCCGCACCGCGTATTGCCCGCACGGGCAATAGCGGGCGTCCTGCGTGCGCTCTCCCCTGCCGCAATGCAGGGCATGTGGCCATAAACGATGCACGCAGCCACTCACCCACAAGCAATGCTGCGCATTGCAGGGGGTGTGGGGGAGCAAGCTCCCCCACAAAAAAATAAAAGGCGCTAATCGTCCTTTCCAAAATGCAGGCTCATGGTGGCGCCTCTGCCAACGAATACTTCCCGCGATTTCGAGAATCGCCGCGAGTCGATGAAGTAGACGCGCACGGTGTGTGAGCCGCTCGTCACTTCGTGCCTGTTAAGCGGTCCCTTGGCGGTAACCAGCTTTCCATCAACATAGACCTGGGCATCTGTCTCCGTCGTGACGGTCAGAAAGCCCATGGCAGCCTCTGTGGGCGCTTCGGGTTGCCCTGGCGCCGCAGGCTGAGCCTGCCTGACAGAGGTTACCGTCGACCCAAGGTCGACATACAAAACGAGCGTTTGGCCGGGATTGACAGCAACGCGATATTCGCGCTCGGCCTGCGCGTTCGAGACCTTAATCACATGCAGTTCGTTTGATGGCACCACCATGCCGACATCTTCGAGGTCCCTGGTGTATTCTGTGGCATTGACCCTGACAGTGTGCGTGCGGAAGTTGGTTCTCACAACGAGGCGGCCGGGGGCGCGATCCGACCTGACCACGACGCTGGGCAAGTCGGGCGAGGAGATTTGGCGCGGGTTTGCCTGCGCGCTCGAATAGAGGGCGAAACACAGGAGGCACAGACAAACTTGACAGACGATACGCCACATGGGGTTCTTCACTTCCTGAGTGCGGCCGCAATAAAGCTTGCGAACAGCGGATGGGCATCCGTCGGTTTGGACTGATACTCCGGATGAAACTGCGTGCAAATGTACCACGGATGCTGGCTGAGTTCGAAAATTTCGACATGGCTGCCGTCTGGCGATATGCCGGAGAAAATGGCACCCGCCTCGGCGAGTGCCGGGCGCAGGGCATTGTTCACTTCGTAGCGGTGCCGGTGGCGCTCGCTGATTCTTGGTTTATTGTAGATTTTCCGGGCAAGCGATCCTTCGGCCAGGTCGCAAAGATAGGCACCCAGGCGCATTGTCCCGCCTTTGCCCTGGAGGTTTTCCTGAGAAGCCATACGATGAATCACGGGGTGAGCCGATGCTTCGTCAAACTCTGACGAGCAGGCATCCGACCAGCCGCAGACGTGACGCGCAAACTCGACGAGCGCCATCTGCATGCCCAGACAGATACCGAAAAACGGAATGCTGTGCTCGCGGGCATAACGAATGGCGCGTATTTTCCCCTCCGTCCCGCGCACACCAAATCCGCCCGGCACAAGAATACCATCCATCTTCCCCAAACACCCGGCCACCCCTTCATCGCTCATCGTTTCCAGCTCCTCGCTGTCGATGCAGTGCAGATCCACGCGGCAGGCATTGGCAAAGCCGCCATGATTGAGGGCTTCGATGAGGCTTTTGTAAGATTCCCTGAGTTTGACGTACTTTCCGACGAGGGCAATGTCGACGCGCGAATCGGGGTGGCGAATGATATTGACGATGCGATCCCAGGGTTCGGTGTCGGGTTCGCGGGACCAGATGTTGAGGAGCTCGGTTATCTTGGCGTCGAGGCTCTGAGAGCGAAAATAGGTGGGCATCATGTAGATGCTTTCCACATCGCGGGCGCCAAAGATGCAGTCCTCGCGGACATTGCAGAAGAGCGCGAGTTTTCTGCGGATATCGCCGGGCATCTCGCGCTCCCCCCGGCAGAGGAGAATGTCGGGCTGGATGCCAATCTGGCGCAGCGCTGCCACACTGTGCTGTGTGGGCTTGGTTTTGAGCTCATCGGCGGTCTTTATGTAGGGAACGAGCGCTACGTGAATATTGATGACGTCGTTTCGCGGCTTTTGAACGCGAAACTGACGAATGGCTTCCAGAAACGGAAGCGACTCAATGTCGCCAACCGTACCGCCCACCTCGACGATCGCCACATCACAGTCGCGCGTGCCATCCAGAAAAACCTGCTGAATCTCGTCGGTAATGTGCGGGATAACCTGAACGGTGCCGCCAAGATAGTCCCCGCGGCGCTCTTTCGTGATGACGCGATGGTAGATGCGCCCGGCCGTGCAGTTATTGGCCTGACCTGTCTTGGTATGGGTGAAGCGCTCATAATGGCCCAAATCCATATCTGTTTCTGCGCCATCATCGGTCACATAGACTTCCCCATGCTGAAGGGGATTCATGGTGCCGGGGTCTACATTGATATAGGGATCGAGCTTGACAAAGCTCACGCGAAGGCCGCGAAGCTCAAGCAATGCACCGATGGCGGCTGCCGAGATGCCCTTGCCCAGAGAACTGATCACTCCCCCTGTCACAAAGATGTACTTGATTGAACGCACCATGAATGCCTCACAATAGCGGTAACGGTTTGGCGAAATGCCGCGCCCGAATGCACCGCGAAACGCTGTGCGGAATGGTTTTCTATGTGAAAGAGGGCTATCTTTCAATGCATTATCGCCATGCCTCCACAGGCAATCACTTGAGGGACAAATTTAAGAGGCGGGCGGCCGGGACGGCCGCCCCTACAGGGGAAACCTGCCATACGAACAGGGCGGTTCGCAAACTGGCCAAATTGTTCCCACATTCCGATGCCGTTCGTGTTAGAATTCGCATCGGGACTGCGTATGAGGCATGTCGCCACAAACAATAACATTTTGCCCTTTACCCAAAGCGAGGGGAACACCTTCCCCCACGAAAACAAGAAAATTAAAATGCTCTAAGTATGGAGATGAAACCGCGATGAGATACCTGACCATGGCATTACTGGCACTGCTGATGTGGATGCCAGCCCTCGCGTTTGGACAGGATACGATCCTTTCTGTGTTTCCGAAGCAAGCCGCGCCTGACGCGGAAGCAGCCGATGGGTCGCCGTCCCCGGATCGGCTTCGTCTGGAGCAGGCCCAGCAGACGCATATCAAAACGCTGCATGCCTTTTATGCGCTCGTGGCTTCCTACTGGAACCGTTACCGTGCCAATGCCGATGCGCTGCCTGGCTTTGAGCGCGAGTGGCTGCTGGAAGAAGTCAACGCACGCCTTGCGGGGGAGCCGTCGCCCAGGCCGTCTCTCCAGAGTGGAGCACAAAAGACTTTGCTGGCCGAACCTACCCTTTGTGCCGAACTCAACAAAGCCATTCTGGGGTTCACGGCCGAGCACGAATCCACGCTGCGTCAGGCGGCAAAAGCGGTCAACGAGACCATGCCAGGCATGGATGAAACTGCACGTGCAGAGCTGGCACGAGCCTATGCCAGTGCCTTCCCAACTGACAACAGTGCGCTTGGGGTGTCGCAGCGGCGTGCACAGAAGATTCTGTATTTCTGCATCTATCGCACACAAACGCCGGCCAACAAACCCAGAACCTATTCTGTCGAAAGAACCATGCGGCGGTTTAACGAAATCCAGGCACCTCTGACAAACGCCTGGCTTGGAAACCTCGACTGACGTATACCCTGCCATCCATGGCGGGCGTCGTGCATGCGCACTTCTGTGTGCATGCGTTTGCTGTTTTTGTGCGGCGCTCCAGGCAGTCTCTTTGATGCGGAGGTATTTTTGATGGAGAGAATCAAATACATCTTAGGGTACAATGTCGCAGAGATTTCGGTCGGCGATGTCCTCATTGTTCTGGGATGCGTCGTAGCAGGCCTTATCGTCGACAAAATCTTTCAGCGGGTGATGGACCAGGCGACCCAGCGCCTCGAACGCTTCAAGCATCAGGACAGGTGGCACTATTCGGCATTTTGTGCCCTGGATCGTCCCGTCCGTTTACTGTGCCTGACGCTTGGCTGCGGACTTGGCCTCGTCATCATCGACACGCCTCCCTGGGGGGAGGAAGTTTTCGACATTATCTTCCGCATCATGCGCCTCATCGCCGTTTGGTGCGCTGTCTGGTATCTCCTGCTGCTGACAGCAAAGATTGCCGAACAGCAGAAAAAGAAGGCAATGGCGACGGACGATAAACTCGATGGCATGCTCATTCCCATCATCAGCGGCATTGTAAGGTTTTTCATTATCGCCACCGGCGCTCTGATTGCGGTTCAGGATTTGGGCTATTCGATTTCTTCGGTCATTGCGGGTCTTGGCATTGGTGGTGCAGCCATTGCACTGGCCTCAAGAGACACGATTGCCAACATTTTTGGTTCACTGGTTGTCTTCTTCGACAAGCCCTTTCAGGTGGGCGATTGGGTATCGGTGAATGCGATCGAGGGTGAGGTCGAGGAAATTCGCCTTAGAAACATGCTGATTCGAACCATCGACAATTCACTTGTCATGATGCCCAACTCTCTCCTGACGAATACGAGCATCAACAACTACCAGCGCCGAACCTGCCGAAGAATGGACTGCAGTTTTGGGCTTTTGTACACAACCACGGCGGATCAGGTGGAGGAGATTGTTGCGGAGATTAAGAAGCACATTACGACGCGCACCGATCTTTACGCAAAGCCCCACTTCGTTGGTTTTGGTGGATTTGATGCCTCCAGCCTGCGAATTGAGGTGACTGCCTATACGCACAAAACGGGCCGTGCGGATCACTTCGTCGATCGCCAGGCCTTCCTGCTTGAGATCATGCGCATCGTCGAACGCGCGGGCACAGGATTCGGGTTCCCAAGGCAAACCATCGATTTAGCGCCCAACCTCCCTCGCCTGCCCATTCAAATCGTCGCCGAGACGGACAAATAGCATGCCTGAGCATCGGGCAGGCGGTTATCGCTTCCCAACATCCCGGAAATCGATTAATCTCGTTCAGCAGCGGCAATGGCCGCGCCACGCTAACCGCCCCAAGGGGCAAGCTATCTATTAGCTATCTATAAAGGAAAGGAGTCACGATGCAAATCGATGTCAGCTTCCGCCACATGGAGCCTTCTGATACGCTCAGAGATTACGCTGATGAAAAGCTCCGTCGAGTGATTCGCAAACACATCCGCGACGATTTCGACGCACAGATTACCCTGTCCGTTGAGAAATTCCGCCATATTGCGAAAATTCTCCTCTCGTACAAGGGAATTTCCATCAAATGTGAGGAACAGAGCGAGGATATGTATCAGTCTATCGACCTTGCCCTCGACAAGCTTGAGCGCCAAATCCGGCGTTACAAGGACAAGCTTCGCACACATAAGCCTGACCGTGTCGATGCTTCTCGCACCCTCAGCCTTTCGGTCGTCTCCGTCGATGAGAGCGAGAGTGCCATTATCGCCGATGACGCTGAAGAGGTGGTCGAAGAGATTCTGGCAGCCACTGCGACAGCCAGGATACTCAAGCACGAAACGCTCACCATCACGGCAATGAGTGTCGACGATGCCATCATGAAGCTCCAGCTTGAGCTTTTGCCCGTTATCGTCTTCGTCAATGAGGAGACGAAGTCCACCAACGTGCTTTACAAGCAGGAAAACGGAACCTTTGGCATCATTGCCTTCGACTAAGCTCCCCCATGGCGTTAAACGAAATCCGGCGTTATGCCGGATTTTTTTTTGTTCATCGGCGCAACGAAAAAAGGGCGAATCCTTCGATTGCGAGGATTCGCCCCATACGAAAAAGTCACGCTCTGAAAAACTGTCGAGCTTTAGTTCCCAGATGGAAACTGCGTCTCTCTGGGCAGACAAAAATACTCGCTCCTGCCCCTGATCCACTCCACGCAGGCTGCCTGCTGCGGGCATGTCGTAACGCAATCTCTGCCTGCCGGACACTCACAGAATTCCGGATTTGAGGCGTTGCATTCGGTTGCAGTAGGCACGCAACGGCGTGTACAGAATGGATCGCTGCCATTGTAAATGCCGCAAATCAGGCTATCGCAGTCGAAAACGTAATCGGCAGTGCATGTGGCTGCACCGCTTGCGGTGGGCCGACACGCCGTCTGATGTGCCGTGGTGTTGGGGATCGAGCATGCACCATACTCTTCTGGAGCACAGGCACTAAGCCCCATGCCAAGGGCTATGACAAGACCAAATGAAGCCAAGTGATTCATTCTAAACATTCCCGACACTCCATCCTGATTTAAGACAAAAGCCCCATCGACACAACGCGGTAAACAATTACCCATAAGTGACGAAAAGTGCAAGCAATTAACGTGAGAAACACAGGAGAAGCGCAACCTCATGGGGTTGCACCAAGATCTAGAAGAGCGACTTAAACTTGAACTCCGTTCGTCCAAGACGAATGGTATCGTTGTCGATGAGGTCGGACTTTGTGCACCGCTTCTGGTTGACAAAGGTTCCGTTCATTGAGTCGATATCCATGATCTGGAAGTTTCCGCCTTCGTGCCGAATGGTACAATGGCGGGCAGAGAGGTAGGGATCCGTGATAACGATGTCACAGTCGGCTGCTGTTCCCAGGATATTCTTGCCATCGTAGATGCGAAAATCCTCACCCCGATGGTTGCCGTTCTGCGCAACGATCCAGCCTACAACGCTCCGAACGTTCTTCTTGTTAAGCTCGTCGAGGTTGAGTGCTACTGTCTTTTCGCCAGTGTCCTGGGGCTGTGGCATGCCTATTGCGAGTTGTGGCGCACTGGACGACGTCTGGCCAACGGGCGTTCCGCAAAATGGACACATATCCCAGTCGGCCTGAAGCTGAGACCCACAATTCATACAACTCACTGCCATCGCCTGCTGGCGTCTGTTTCGTTTACCTTTGCCCATCTTCGCTGATTCCTGCTGTCGTTCGGAAACTTGCCCAGCCGGCGCCCGCCCGGCCTGACCCTGATTGCCCTGTGGAGACCGTCCGCCGCCGCCGCCGCTACCACCGCCGCGCATGCCGCCTGCCTGCGCTGCATTGGTGTTCGCCGGAGGCGCCGCTTCTTTTTTATTCAAACCGGTCACGCGGTCTGTCGATTTGTACGCTTTCTGATCGAGATTCTCCAGCGAACGCATCGTTTTCGCCTGAACCTTGCCAACCGTCGCCCGCCGCACCTGCGCCGTGACCCTCGTCTTGTAGCGATTGGCCGATGACCGAAACATCGATGTAAACATTCGCGTAAAGAAATCCATCGTCCTTCCTAACGAAAACCGCTCGTACCCTGCCCACCCGACAAGGCACACCTCCTACGCGACCCAAAGAATGCCATATCACAGATTGGCACGACGTTCAAGCAAGAGGCCAGACCGATCACAGCCCACAATGTTATCACAAATCTGCCCCCCCGCACAACCCCTGGCCAGGAGAACTGCCCTCTGTCTTTGCAAAAGATTTTCGCTGCACCAGGATGATTCCAATCCCAATCAGAACCATCAAAATGGCAATCCCCTGACTCGTCGTCAGGATGGTGGCATGCTCCTCTTCCACGGCCAAAAGCCGATTCACCGTTTCCATCGGATACGCAAAAAAATAGCCTCGCTCCGAGTCTCCGCGCATCGCCTCGACGATGAAACGCCACACGCCATACCCCATGAGCCACGTTGCCGTCATCATGCCCGGGCGAAAACGCTTCCATGCCATCAGGCACAGGATCACGAACAGCAAAAACTCGCCGCCCGCCTCATAGAGCTGCGTCGCATGCAAGAGTGGCGTATGCCCGGATTCGAGCAGCTCAACCCGATAGGCAGGCTCCTGATACAGTTCCGCATACGGAAACGATCCCGCATCATAATGAACACCCACGTGCCCGGTGCTAAGCGCCCCCCAGCAGCAGCCCGCTGCCAGACACCCCACGCGCCCAAAGGCGTGGGTAATCGCCAAACCTGGCACGAGGATATCTGTCAGTTCAAAAACGCGAACGCCCTGCCCCTTGCGCTTCCACAAAAACAAAGCGTAAGCAATGACAACAAACCCCGCCAGAACCCCGCCATAAAAGGTCATCCCCCCCTCGGAAAACTTCAGCGCACGCCAACAGTCTGCCTCTCCCAGCCCCACCGCCTCCGGTTCAAAACAGGCTCGCCAATAAAATGGCGCCTCGACCACGACATGCGCCAGCCGCGCACCCAGCATCCCAAAGAGCACCAGCAGAAGGCACAATTTGGCCACCTCAACCGGCGAAATCCCACGGCGCCGTGCAAGCCATACCGACACACATGTTCCAAATCCCACACCCACCAACACGCAAAATGCATAGGTGTGCACCACCAGCGGCTCCTCAAACAATGGCACATACCCCCCACCAAAGGTGCGCACCAGCTGCACAACGCTAACATAAAGCACCGCCGACACGATCCCACCCTGAATCACACCCTCCGCACGGCGCCCATGCCTGACAAGCTGCACGCTGCTCACCAACCCCCAAACCATGAGCAAACCAAGAATAACAAAAAGCACGCGCTCAAATACCGCGCCATAAAGCGCCACACCAAAAACTTCCAGCAAATCAGGATACATTTATTTTGCCTTTTTTTATTTTTCTTTGTGGGGGAGCTGCTCCCCCTTTAGGGGGAAGTTGGCAAAGCCAACAGGGGGTTCCCACACCCACAGGCAATGCCTGTGGGTGAGTGAGGCATGTAACGTCGTTGAAACAGATTCGCAAGTAGGGGCGAACTGTGTTCGCCCGCCTGCATGCTGCATGTCTGTCCCCCGTTGATTAAAAAATTTGTAGGGGCGGTTCGCGAACCGCCCTGTGCCCGGGCGACGTCGTCGCCACCCAGCCGGGCGTTGCGGGGCGGCGATTGAGCCCCGCACAGGGGGTAGACGCGTATCGGCATGCGGCAACCGCATGCCGAAAGCGGCGCAGGGGGCTTGCCCCCTACACACCTGTAGGGGCGACCGTCCTCGGTCGCCCGATCGCATCAGAAAAAATATCGCTAACCAAGCGAAACACGCGCTTTTTGCAGCTTTTCAAGTTCGGCCATGTGGCGTTCGAGGCGCTCGCGCTCCGTTTCGACGACTTCGGGTTTGGCGCGTTCGACAAAGCTCGGGTTGTCGAGCTTTTTGCGGCTTGCCTCAACGTCTTTTGTCAGTTTGGCAATGTTTTTGTCGAGCCGTCCGCGTTCTTCCTCCATGTCGATGAGCCCCGCAAACGGAATGACAATCTCGACGCCATCGGCAACGCCAACGGCACATGGCGCGGGCTTGGCGGTTTCAGTGCCCAGAACCTCGATCATCTCGACGCGCCCCAGCTGACGGATGGCATCCTGCATGGTTTCGATGAGGGTTTGGCGAGCGGGGTCGTCGGTCAAAACCAAAAGCCGGGGAATGAGCTTGCCGGGGGGGATGTTGGCCTCACCGCGGATGTTGCGAACCGCAGAGACGACCGCAATGAGGCCGCGTGTCAGGGCAGCGCGCGGTACATCGCAGAACTTCGGATTAACCTTCGGCCAGGGCGCGATCATGATCGAATCGGGCGCGCCTTCGCCTTTGGGCAGCGCCTGCCAGATCTCCTCGGTCATAAACGGCGCAAAGGGATGCAGCAATCGCAGGATCGTCTCCAGCACATGCACGAGCACCCAGCGAGTGCATGCCTGATTGGCGGCCTGCGCTTCGTCTTTTGCGTAAAGCACCGATTTCGACAATTCGATGTACCAGTCACAGAACGCATTCCACAAAAACTCGTAAACGCTCTGTGCTGCCTCGTTGAAATTGAACTTGTCGATGGCCTGCGTGACTTCCTCAATGCAGCGGTTAAGGCCGTCGAGAATCCAGGCATCTGCCAGCGACAGGTTTTCCGGCTCAAACGGCTCAATGCAGCCGTCTTTGGTAATCGTCGACTGGGTCGTTGTCCCCTCCAGGTTCATCAGCACAAACCGCGAAGCCTGCCAGACCTTATTGAGGAACGCGCGATAGCCCTCAATGCGCCTGATATCGAGGCGGACATCGCGGCCCTGAGCCGCCAGCATCGTCAGCGAAAACCGAAGCGCATCCGCCCCCTGGGGGTCGATTCCGTCGGGGTAGTCGTCAAACAGCTGCCGGGAGGCTTTGCGCTCCTCATCGGGGATGTTCTCTGGCTTACAGCCAAAAACAAGCAGCAGGGGGTCAATGACATTGCCCTTGGTTTTGGACATCTTCTGCCCAACCTTATCGCGGACAAGCGCATGGAAATAGATATCCCGAAAAGGCGTCTCACCCATAAAATGGCTGCCAAACATCATCATTCGCGCCACCCAGAAGAAAATGATATCCGCTGCCGTCTCCATGACACTCGTCGGGTAGAACTTCTTCAGGGTATCGGTCTCCTCTGGCCAGCCCATCGTCGAAAACGGCCACAAGCCAGAGCTGAACCACGTATCCAGAACATCGGGTTCCTGCACGAGATGCACTCCCCCGCACACTGGGCAGGTTTCGGGGCATGTTCGCGACACAATGGGGCGTGCCTGCGAATCAATGCGAAGCTCAGCGTCCCTGTGGCCCGGCTGCTCAATGCGGTGAATGTGCCCGCGGCTGCAGTCCTCACAATACCAGGCAGGAATCTGATGCCCCCACCAGAGTTGCCGCGAAATGCACCAGTCGCGAATATTGTGCATCCAGTTAAAAAACGTTTTCTCCCAAAGCACCGGCGTCATGCGCGTTTTGCCCGTTTCGACAGCCTTGATTGCAGGTTCGGCCAAAACCCTGGCATTCACCCACCACTGCGGCAGCAAAAGCGGCTCGACCAGCGCCCCAGAACGCTGACTGCGAGACGGCATATAGGTATGGCCCTCAATCTTGACGAGATGTCCGCTTGTCTGCAAATCGCCGACCGCCGCCTCCCGGCAGGCCTCCCGCGTCATGCCGCGATACCTGGCGGGCACATCCGATGTCGTCAGCATCCTGGCATCCATGCCGATGACCTGAATGCGCGGCAAATGGTGGCGCTGCCCGCAGGCAAAATCATTGAAATCATGCGCAGGCGTGATCTTAACCGCGCCCGATCCAAATGCCGGATCGGCCGTCTCCGCATCCGCAATCACCGGAATCGTCCGATCTGTCAGCGGAAGTCGAAGCATCTTCCCAATCATCGCCTGATAGCGCTCGTCCCCGGGGTGCACGCATACCGCCACATCGCCAAACATCGTCTCCGGGCGCGTCGTGGCAATGACGACAGACCCCGTCCCATCCTCAAGATCATAACGGATATGCCACAAATGCCCCGATTCCGGCTCCTGATCAATTTCGAGGTCGCTCAGCACCGTCTTGGCCACCGGATCCCAGTTTACCAGGCGCTCGTCGCGATAAATCAGCCCTTCTTCATACAGCCTGACAAAAGCCTCGACCACCGCATGGCATAGCCCCTCATCCAGCGTAAAACGCTCACGCGCCCAATCGCACGACGCCCCCAAAAGCTTAAGCTGCTCCGTAATATTCGACCCCTTCTCGCGCTTCCACGCCCAGACGCGCTCCAAGAACGCCTCTCGCCCGAGCTCAAGCCGCGTCTTCCCCTCCGCCGCCAGCTGCCGCTCGACCATCACCTGCGTCGCAATCCCCGCATGATCCGTCCCCGGCAGCCAAAGCGCCTCAAACCCCTGCATCCGCTTATAACGCGTCAACAAATCCTGAATCGTCACAAAAAGCGCATGCCCCATGTGCAGCTTCCCGGTCACGTTGGGCGGCGGAATCACAATGCAGAATGGCGGCTTCTCCGAATGCTCATCCGCATGAAAATACCCCTTCTCCATCCAATAGGCATACCAACGAGACTCCACCTGGGTTGGACTATAACTCTTGTCGATCATCAACGTCTTGCTCCCCTGCACTCGCAACCACAAAACACACCGCCACCTGGCGCTATTCCGTCGCGGTCACTAGCACAATTCGGTGCCCCCCTGCAATGTTGTCAGCCATATAACAGCGGGCGAACACACAGTTCGCCCCTACAGGTTTGTGTGGGGGCCGTCGCCCCCTGCGCCGCTATCGGCCTGGGCGACTACGTCGCACGGGCGACCGGGACGGTCGCCCCTACAGGCCGATACGCGGCTACCCCCACTGCGGGGCCTCAATCGCTGGCCCCGCAACGCCCCGCTTGGGTGTGCACATGATTCCGTACGGGCGTAGCGTGCTACGCCCCTCGCAGCGGGCGACCGCAAGGGTCGCCCCTACAGGGGGAACCTGCCATACAAACAGGGCGGTTCGCGAACCGCCCCTACAGGGTGCACATGATTCTGTACGGGCGTAGCGCGCTACGCCCTTCGGGGCAGGCGAACACAGTTCGCCCCTACACTGTTTTCCTGGCGACAACAAAGGCCTGACGGGGCGAAAAGCTCAGTTTATCGAGAACGCAGTCTGCCGCTTTGATGGCATTGTAGGGCATGAGACTGAGTGTCGTCAGGCGGAGGGCATCTGCCAGTTTTCCGAAAACCGGCCATTCTCTCCGGCTTGGAATCGTCAGAAGCTTCCAGATGTGCCCATTAATATGCATGCTCGGTTCGGCATAGACGATGTCATAGCCCGCTTTCTGGCAGGCCACCCGGATCGATGGCAGCGAGTAGGTGCGGTAGTGAAACCGTATGTAGTCAGGCTCTTCGATGGGCACAAAAAGACAAAGATGACCTCCGGGTTTGGTGCGCTCATAAAAAGACCGCAAAACCGCATCATCATCAATCGTATGCTCAAGTGTATGCGAAGAGAGCACAAGATCGAATTGTTCACCCGCACAATAGGATGTATCGTGTTCGTCAATATGAATAAACGCCGCGCGCCTGTACGCTTCATAGGCTGAATCCGCATAGGCGTTGTCAACTGCAGACGCAGAAACATCAACACCAACAAGCGCACAGCTCTTGGGGAAAGTTTTCAATAAAGCACCATTCCCAAACCCAAAATCCATCACATTCAGATTCTCAACACCGATCCCAAGCCGGGACAAAACCTCGTGAATTCGACGGCACCGATAACGTACGTCAAATCGGAACAAAAAACGATAATGACCGCCACGATAAAAATTTGCATACCGAAATGACTGATTCGTTGTCTGAGAATACATCAAAGCCTCCTGTGCCCGTCTGAATAAGCGGATAGCAAAGCAATACAGCGTTTTCATGCGGCACCGCCATCCTACAGAAAGGCTTGCCTCAAACGCACGAAAGCCAAATCCAAATCTGGATTCAATGCGTATCCATGAGCACAAATTGTGCCAAATTCACAGAACGCTTGTATGGCGAGGATTTAACTGCATTTAATTGGCTCCAGGAGGTTTCCAGAAAACAGAAACTGGACAATTCATACGCCAACTTTCCATCCATTGGAGTAGGCTTACGCCAACTTTTGTCTGGAAACAGACAATGCCCTGCCAATGCCATGGTTATTCATGAAGCGTTTGCATCAAACCGCAGCGGCAGCACCTGTAGGGGCGAATAATTATTCGCCCCTACAGGAGTCATACCCTGCACGCGGCGGTGTCACGCCATTGCACGCAATGCGTGGGATGTGGCCTCAAACGATACGCTTCGCCACTCTACCCACAAGCAATGCCAAAGGCATTGCAGGGGGTGTGGGGGAGCAATGCTCCCCCACAAAAAAACACGCCCTAGCGCCTCTCAAGCAAACATACCGCTTCGACATGGGGCGTGCGCGGGAACATATCCACGTAGTCTATCCCATCGACCGCATACCTTTCTCCAAGGATGGCCAAATCGCGTCCAAGACAGGCTGCCTCGCAGGAGATGTAAAGAATATGGCGAGGCGCCATGGCCATAAGATCGCGACACACACCCGTTGATAAGCCCTCGCGGGACGGATCACAAACGACAAAATCCGACGGCGGCAAGTTGCCCGGCAACCCAAGGGCAAGGTTCGTGAGCTGAAGATCGACCCGCGCCCCGGCACAAAAATGCCTGGCATTGGCATCGCGCCCAAGGGCGAAGGCGGATGGGTCGCAGTAAAACTCACAGCCAATGACGTGCGGTGCATGACAGGCGGCACGAAACGTATAGTTCCCCGAACCGCAATACAAATCGATCACCGTCTGTGGCTGGCAGCGCTGCAGCGCCTCATCCAAAATGCCGTGTATGTGTGCATTGGCTTCACGCGTTGTCTGCCCAAAGTCGCCAATGCGGCGATACGTGACGACCTCTTTCCCGTACGACGAAACGGCATCGCGCATGTATCGATCTCCCCGGAATGCCTCGTCTATGCGCGCCCCTTTCAGGATGCCCCGCGTCAATGCACTTTGCACATAAGCATCAATCACCTGGCGCGCAGCTTGCGTAAATTTAGCACCCTCCCTCACGCATGCCGGGCCGCCAGAGGTACGCCCCTGCCTGCCGCCACGACGCCCGCTGTCCCTTTCAGGTGGCGACGGTTTAAAATGCGCATAGGCATTGCCCGATTCATCGAGATCCACCTGAATATCGAATGCCTCTCCCAGTCGCGGGAGCGTTTGAACAAGATCGGCCGATACAGTCCGAAGCTCAGGGGCAATGACGAGGCAACGCGAAGCATCGACGATCCGGTGCGTTCCCTTCGCAAAACTGCCCACCCCCTGCGGCGTTGCATGAAGACGCATCCTGCGCCGCGACCCGTCGTGTTCGGAGACGGGCCAAAGCCGCATCGAAAGACCCGATAACCCAGATAACCGCATCACAGCTTCGTGCGTCGCCGCCGCCTTCAGCGCCAGCGCCGCATCGCTGTCAACATGACGAAACCCGCATCCCTGGCATGACGCCACCTCACAGGCATCCATGACACGAATCGCAGAAGCCAGCGCCACCGTACGAACCACACCACGCCCATACCGCGGTTTTTCCTCCGTGACGTCGAATTCCCCCTGCTCTCCAGGAAGTGCCCCTTCAATGAAGAAGGTCTTCCCCCCCATGCGGGTCACCCCCTCCCCGCCCTTAGCCAATTTCTCAATGCTATAATGCATAACCTCACACCCATCATTTAACGACGCTTCTGTCACACACTGACCTGCGCCTGACGCCTCTTTGATCCTAATGCCTTGCCACCAAAACACAATCCCATGATTGGCAGAATCTTTTTCCTCCGCCATGGACAAAGAACTAAATATCTCAAAATGCTGCATGATTGAATTCTGTTCATGCCCCAAAAAATACGCTAAAATATCCTTCGGTTTGGATTGTCAAGTATTGCCATTTTTTTAACCTGCCTGTGAGCTGCCAAAAATAAAGAGCCAGAGATGAGAATCAAGTCAATTCGTGACATCCCGGACGAAATTAAAAACGTTGTCGAGCTCTATTATACAGGCAACAAAAGTGCGGCCTGGTCAGAGGCCGAGTTGCTTCGCGCCATGAGGAAGGATTTGCGGGAATTGACCGATTGCGTCCTGCAGCTCTTCGAACACCCACCCAGCAGTATGTTCGCCTTCTACGATTCGCTCATTGCCGTTTTGTCGGCCTCGCTCAGTACAGAGGCTTTCGACTTTGGCGTGAGCAATCTCATGGGCGATGGCGACGACGAGTTCGAAACGCTCCTGACGCATTTGCTCAAAGACGACGCAAAGCCTCAGCCTGCGTTTTCAAGCAACGCCTATCACTCTGTCGGGCATAAAAGCTTTGGCCTGAGCAGCCAAAACCTCTCATCACAGAATCCAAAACCCGGCACAGATGTCAACCTCGATATCGACATCAATATTGCGCCATCGGCGTACGCTGACAGCAAGGCGAGTGCCTTTTCGCAAAAGGCCTCTTCCAGTGCACTATTTTCTCAGTCATCGCTCCCGCGGTTAATGCCGCTGTCAGACGCATCCTCCAGCCTGGGAAAGGCTGCCCCTTCTATCTTGCGTGCAGCCCAGTCATCACTCCCATACAATGACTCTGGCAATGCCAGGCGCTTTGCCGGGATCACCAGACCTCACTCCCCACCACCGCCCAGCGGCAACGCAACGCCGCAATCCTGGCACCAACCAACCAACCAACCAACCAACCAACCAACCAACCAACCAACCAACCAACCAACCAACCAACCAACCAACCAACCAACCAACCAAC
>Ga0209737_10000349_pt1 | contig 40591 bp, 38 predicted proteins | sample TergutCu122P3_FD_187284 | JGI IMG/M metagenome (GOLD analysis project Ga0209737, IMG submission 187284) | Cubitermes ugandensis P3 segment gut microbial communities from Kakamega Forest, Kenya - Cu122 P3 (SPAdes) (version 2) | ecosystem: Host-associated > Arthropoda: Insects > Digestive system...
CAAGGCCAGCATCCGTGCCAAGGTGGAACATCCGTTTCACATCATCAAAAATATTTTGGGCTTGAAGAAAGTACGCTACCGGGGCCTTGCGAAAAACACGGCGCAGCTTTTCAGCTTGTTTGGCCTGGCCAATTTGCTCATTGCCAAGCGGCGGCTATTTGCCTTGCGTGCCAAAGCCGCATAAAAGCGGTAGAACAGAGAAAAAACACACTCCCAAAAGCATTTTGAAGCAATCCAGCGTATCGACTTGGACACCTCCAGCCTACCTGTTCGGATAGGTTTCGAAAAACACTGCCGCCTTCACCGTCGATTTAACGGAAACGTGGATAAATCAGCGCGTCCCTAGAGATTATTGCGTCAAAGGAATTGATTTCGTTCTTCGTCAAAGAAAACACAAAAATCCACCGAGAAAACCAATTGTTACTGGAGAAGAGGAAGCGAGAATTATTGCTTTGGCGTGCGGAGAACCGCCAAAAGGCCGTTCGCGATGGACCGTGAGGCTTTTGACAGAGCGCATTGTTGAGCTTGAAATTGTCCCGTCAATCGGCAGGGAGACGGTGCGCTTAGCTTTAAAAAAACACAACTTAGGCCTCATTTGAAGAAACGTTGGTGCATACCTAAAGACTACAGTGGTGAGTTTGTCGCAAGAATGGAAGATATTTTAGATGTTTACGCTTTGCCTTATGACTCTTGCATACCGTTAATCTGCATGGATGAAAAACCGTTCCAGCTTCTCAATCATCTGGTGACGCCTATTCCAATGAAGCCAGGAAAACCACAATGTGAGGACTACGAGTATAAACGAGAAGGCACATGCAGTATTTTTGTTTTCACGGAGCCATTGAAAGGATGGAGGCACATAGAGGCAACAAAGCATCGTACAAAACTTGAATGGGCTCAACAGGTTGAGCGATTGCTTAACGAATTCTATCCTGAAGCTGAACGAATAAGGCTGGTTATGGACAACCTCAACACCCATACTATTGGTGCGCTATACCAGGCGTTTAATGCTGAAAAAGCACGCCGTTTAGCAAAACGTCTGGAAATCCACTATACGCCAAAACATGGTAGCTGGCTAAATATTGCAGAGATTGAACTAAGTGCAGTAACCCAGCAATGTCTCAACAGAAAAATACCTGACACTGAAACCTTAAATGAGCAATTATCCGCATGGGAAAAAAACAGAAATGCGTCTGCAAAATATGTGGATTGGCACTTCACTACTGAAGATGCCAGAGGAAAACTGAAGCACTTATATCCTAAATTATAATGCGGTCAAGGTACTAGTGTTAACAGTCTGTAGTTGTTTAGTTCCGGCATTATAGATGCTGGAGTGGGCAGATAGAAAGCCGAAAGGAACAAAAGGCTATTCCCAACCCAATGCGCCGATGCCAACCACGGCGGCAAAAGCGACACCAGACAGCAAACTGGCCTTGTCTTTCACTGCAAAGACCAAAGGATCGTCATGCATATTTCCGCGGTGTGCTTGCATCCACATCCAACTTATCCAAAACAACATAATGGGCACGGTTCCCCAAATAAATTCTGGAGTTTTATAAAGTTTTAAGATGGTGCTGCTATTGATATAGAGAGCCAAAACGATAACGGATGCATAGCCTGACCCAATCCCCAACATCTGAATGAGGGATGCATCCGAGGCATAGTAGCCTCGTCCATGGATTTTTTTGTCGTTGGGCAGCCCAATGTTCAACTCGGCATAGCGTTTTACAAATGCCAACGATAAGAACAAAAAGACAGAGAAGGCCAACAACCAAAAAGACGGGTTTATATGGGTAGCAGCGGCTCCCGCGACGATCCGCAAAGTATAAAGCATTGCCAAAGCGAGGCAATCTAACAATATCAACCGTTTGAGGAACCAAGAATAGGCACCAGTGAGAAAAAAATAGAAAGCCAGCCACAAAAGAAAACTTTTGCCGACATACCACCCCAAAGTTGCACTCAAGATAAGCAACAAAGGTGCCAAAACAACCCCCAGCCAAGAAGGAACTTGACCAGACGCAAAGGGACGTTCGCGTTTACGCGGATGCAGGCGATCGCTTTCCAAGTCTAGAAGATCGTTTGTGATATAAACGGAGGAGGCACACAAGCTGAAGGAGGCGAAGGCAAGGGCGAGGGTGAGCCAAGCTTCAGCATTGGTCAGTTGATGTGCAGCGAGAATAGGGATGAAAAGCAACACATTTTTCATCCATTGATGTGCGCGAAAAACACGCCGCCAGGTGTCGAGCCCCGATTTTTTTCTGGGAAAAACGTGTTCAACTTCACAGAGCTTTTCGGTTTGATAGGTTAATTTGTTCGTGGCATTGACGATGATGGCTCTGTGTGCGCGTTTCCAAACAGCCAAGTCTGCGTTTGAATTTCCAACATAGTCGAACCCTGCTTGGCCGAAGCGTTGCACCAAGGCTTCGGCTTTGCATTTACCAATCAAATTGGTTGAACCATCGCTGGCAATCACTTCATCGAAAATCTCTAAATATTCTGCTATGGGGGCAGCGATAGACTTATCCGATGCTGTGCAAAGAATGAGCTTTCGCCCCAAGGACTTCTGTTGTTTTAGCCATTCCAGCAATTCGAGGTTATAGGGGAGGGAGCGGGGATGAAACTCAGCCCGTGAAGCGAGGGATTGTTTGAGGGCGGCTTTGCCTTTAAATAGCCAAAATGGAATTCGGAAAGTGTCCAATGGACGATTGCGAAGGAGCGCCAACGCAGATTCGTGCAGCATATCCGTATTGACGAGTGTCCCATCTAAATCAACAACGAGTGGATGCAAAAGCAACGAATTCCTTTCGTAAACGATGTGTGGTTGTGGTATGCTACCATAAATTAAAAGCGAATTGCGAGAAAAACACCCTCTTAAGAATTCATTTTGTGCCAATGGTTTTCCAGGTGGGTATCTTGTCCACCAACCTGGGCAGGGTGCTCTACCGCCACAATGGACAAAACGATACATGCCCATCAGCTATCTATAATGTTGACCTCGAGCGGTTCATTTGATTTATGGAGCTTTTCGATATATAGCGGAGCTTGACGTAGTCGATGGTCATGACAATTTCCCAAATAACATTTGCAAGGACAGGTTTTTGATTGCCGTGTGCGCAACGTATGTAGCCTGTGCAGTTTTGAGAGCAAGAAAGGTGATGCGATGAAGGACATTCTGCTTATACTTGGAAGCGTGGCATTGAATGCAACGGCGCAGATGCTTATTCGCGCTGGAATGTTGAAAATAGGTGATACGACAAGCGGTGCATCGCTTATTCAAGCCCTGCCGGAGATGCTTGTGAATTGGCGGCTGTGGCTTGCCATGCTTTCTTATGGAATTTCCATTTTGACGTGGATGATGGCTCTGTCGAAGTTCGAGGTGAGTTTTGCCTATGCCTTTCTTGCTTTAGGTTTCGTTATTGTCACAGTATGCGGATATTTGTTTTTCAATGAAAATATTGGCGTGACACGCATAGCTGGCATAGCCTGCATATGCCTTGGTGTTGTATTGGTAGCAAGGAGCTGACATGCACAGGATTGTTATAATAGGGGGATCGGGTTTTTTGGGGCAAGAGCTGCTCAGGGCATTGTCGGGCAAAGCGGTTGTTCTTGACATGGTGCCTTCTATAGAAAAATGTGACGAGTTTATACAGACCGACATAACGAAACCCATTGACTTCACATTTTCGTCCGGAGACATCGTTATCCAGGTAGCCGCCAATCAATATCACAACAAAGTTCCACGTAAAAACCGCCAAGAATTCTTTGATGCCGTGAATGTGGGGGGAAATCGAAATATCCTCGCAAAAATGAAAGCAGACGGTGCAAATAGCATGGTATTTTTTTCCACAGACATGGTTTACGGGCTGCCCCAATATTTGCCTGTGGATACAAAGCACCCTCAAACCCCTTTCGGTTTTTATGGAAAAAGCAAGATAAAGGCAGAAAATCTTTGTTGCGAATATAGAGAAAAAGGCTTTATCATCACCATTTTCCGCCCGCGAATGATTGTTGGCAAAGGGCGTTTTGGGATACTTACCAAGCTATTCAAGCTGATGGACATGGGTTTGCCTGTTCCAACCATAGGGAGCGGCAAAAACTGTTATCAGATGGTATCCGTGTCTGATTGCGCAGACGCAGCTCTGCTCGCCATCAAAAACGGTTTGCCGAACAAGGAATATAATCTTGGCTCCAAGAATCCACCAAACGTTCGACAATTGTTAAAAACTTTAATAAAACAGGCGAACTCCCGTTCTATTGTGCTGCCTACCTGGGGTTGGGCAGTGAAAGCAACACTGGGAATCATTGGAAAGCTCGGCATGGAAATGATGTACAAGGAGCAGTATATGATTGCCGACACGCATTACGTGGTGGATATTTCCGATACAGAGAAGGAGCTTGGCTGGAAACCCAAGCACAATGACGAAGATATGTTGTTCGCGGCATACAAAAGTTATCAAGAGAAGAAATGAGTAAAATATAGTATTGAGTAAGAACAAATAAATTGAGTAAGAACAAATAAGAAGCCGATTACCCCTATCATTTTAGGGACAGTCGCATTTGCCATTGTCTAGGATGGGGATGTTTTCACTGAAGCAAGAGATGATGCTTACAAAGGAAAGTATACCTAAATATAATACTGTTCAACGAGCAAACGATATAATTAGTGTTATTAGACTGATTTTTGGTGCCTCTTACGATTTTCCTACTGGTTTCATCTACCTGCTAGCTATGCTCCAAACATGGCTCGTCAGCATGCTGTTTGGCTATTATGTGCTGCCTGCAGTGGGCATGGCTGTCCCTGCCTTTACCAGCTACCTTGCTCACAAACGTTGGTCTTTCCGTTGAGACAACTGCCCATGAAAACAAAGCGCGCCGTTTTTGCCTTTGCCTTCATTGGCTCCCTCTATTGGACAGCGTTGATATGGGCAGACTCTAAAAACCAGGTGTTTGCCGGCATTCCCAGACTCTTGTCCACCATGCCTCTCTTGCTGGGCGCTTCTTTGCTGTCGTATGCTGTTCGTTATGTGCGCTGGTATTGGCTCTTAAAAAAAGCAGGCCACAAGCTTCCGCCTTTTCAAGGTTTTATGGCTTATTTGTCAGGCTTTACCTTTACTGCAACACCAGGCAAGGTGGGAGAGCTCCTTCGAATTCGCTATTTCGCACCTTATGGCGTGCCGCCCTGGAAAGTTTTGGGAGCCTTTGTTTATGAACGGGCCTTTGACTTGTTGTCTGTCTTGCTGCTTTCATCTCTTTTCATTCGCCGCATGGATTTTTTCATCCTTGCAGTAAGTTTTGTTGGCATATTCCTCAGCATTGTCTCCTTCGCAGTATTTCAACCAAGGTATATGACCCGCATTTTAGGTTGCTTACGCGCATGGCGCGCCAAACGTTTGGCCCGCATGCTGAAAACCTTAAGAGATGGCCTTGTGGGCTGCAGGCTTTGGTTGAACCCTTGTGATGCACTGGTTTCTTTTGGGTTAGGCATGGTTGCCTGGGGGCTTACGGCATTGTCTTTTGCCTACCTGTTGCACCATCTGGAAATCGCATTGCCCTTCACTTCGAGCATCGCTGCCTACCCCCTCGCAATGCTTGTGGGTGCAGCTTCCATGTTGCCCGGTGGCGTAGGTTCTATAGAAGCCACCCTTGTCGCCTTGCTTTCCACCTATGAAGTCGCCCTTCCTGTTGCTACGCTTGCCACAGTGGGCATACGCTTATCTACAATCTGGTTCGCCATGTTGTGTGGACTGCTCTCTCTCTTTTCTCTGGAGTTTTTTTCCAAAAGAAACCTAAAACAACCCCTCTAAATCCATCCAAAGCGCACCCAAAGCCCAGGTCTCTTCGCTGACTGACAACGGACAACAGACAGTTTATGCACACAAACATTCTCATTTGCGGCGCGGGGATTATTGGGTTGACATTGGCAAGAGAGCTGCATGCCCGGGGGGTGGAGGGGATTGCTTTGCTGGAGGCCGAGGCGGAAGTCGGACTACATTCCTCCGGGCGTAACAGTGGAGTGCTGCATTCCGGCATTTATTATGCGCCCGAAAGCATACGTGCCAAAACCTGCGGCGAGGGGGCGCGCCTGATGGCCGACTATTGCCAGGAAAAAGGGCTGCCCTATAACAAAAACGGCAAAGTCATTGTGGCCCAGAAGGAAAGCGACATTCCCGCCATGGAGGCCCTCTTTTCCAAGGCCGTGGCCAACGGCGCAACCGTGCAGATGATTGATGAAAAAGAGCTGGCGGACATTGAGCCACTGGCGCGCACCGTCGGAGGCAGAGCCATTTATTCCCCCAATACCGCTGTTGTCGAGCCAAAGGCTGTGCTGCATGCCCTCACGACTGAGCTTTCTGCCACGGGTAAAGTGAAAATTTTGAAAAACACACGCTTTAAACGTGTCAAAGGCACCACCGCCCTCACCTCCAGTGGCCCCGTCTCCTTCAGACTCTTCATCAACGCCGCCGGACAAAACAGTGACAAAGTTGCCCACGCTTTTAACCTGGGCAGGGAATATGCCCTCATTCCCTTCAAGGGAATCTACCACCAATTTGTCTCCGAAAACGCCACCAAGGTGCGCGGCAGCATTTATCCCGTGCCGGATTCGCGCAACACCTTTTTGGGTGTGCATTTTACGCGCGGCATCAGCGGCAATGTCTATGTCGGCCCCACGGCCATTCCAGCGTTGGGGCGCGTCAATTATGGCCTCCTGGAAGGTGTTTCGCCCGGTGAGGCACTGTCCATTCTGGGCGCCATGGCTGCCATGTTTTTTCGCAACCCGGGTTTTCGCAAGGTGGCGCTTGAGGAGCCGCGTAAATATATTCCCCACTTCTTCTTCAAAGATGCTCGCAAATTGCTCAAAACGCTTAAGAGGGGTGAAATACGCCGCTGCCCCAAAGTGGGCCTGCGCCCTCAGCTCATCCACAAAAAAACATGGAGCATGGTGATGGATTTTTTTTCCGTCCAGGACGAAAACAGCTTTCACCTCCTCAACACCATTTCTCCAGGCTTCACCAGCTCCATGGCTCTGGCGAAAACGCTGGCGGACTCCATTGGAAAAAGTTATCCGCTCTAACTTAAGAAACCTACGAAAGAGACGCTCTCATGAACCCACCCTTGTTTCACGCCTCCCTCTCCAGCCACGTGGAGTTGTTTAAAGCCCTTTCCGCGCTTGAGCCGGACATTGAAGCCGCCCTCGGCCTTATGCGCGAGGCCTTGCTTCGCGGCAACAAACTCCTCGTCGCCGGCAACGGAGGCTCCGCTGCCGACTCCCAACACTTCGCCGCCGAATTGGTGGGGCGCTTCCAGCGCAACAGGCGCTCATTGCCCGCCCTCTCGCTGACGGTTGATACCTCCAAACTGACGGCCATCGGCAACGATTTTGGCTTTGACGAGGTTTTTGCCCGGCAATTGGAAGGGCTTGGCAACAAGGGTGACGTGTTTCTCGGCATCTCCACTTCAGGTGAGTCCGCCAACATTATTAAAGCCGTGGAAGTAGCCCATGCCGCTGACATCGCCACCGTAGGCCTGTTGGGCAGAAACGGCGGCGTGCTCAAAGCCCTGGTGCGAAAAACAGTTGTTGTCCCACATATAAGCACCGCCCGCATTCAGGAAGCCCACATTTTCATTCTTCACTATTGGGCGGAAACGCTGGAAAGGGACTGTGCGTGAAGAGGGACTTGCCCTCTACAGTTTAGGGGGTGTCCTTAAACCGAAAAACCAAACCCCCGCCAAATGCCCCGCAGAATCTCCGCAGCCTTCGCTACATCCGGCTCGGCCCAGCGGGCGTTGGGGACGTTTCCGAAAAATTCGTTGTCTCCATTCACGGGAACCAGGGTGTAAGGCACGGCAAAAACGCGCTCGCCTTCCATAAAATCCATGTTGCCCGACCAGCCTGTGGCCACCACGTAGAGTTTACGCAGCATGGCTTCGTGAATGGTCAGGCCATAACCTTCTGAGCGGTGCAAGGAGAGATAGACGTCATGCTCCAAAAACAGGCGCTCCAAAGCAGCTTCATCCATCCATTCGGCAATCAGGTGGATGTGCGGATGCTCAGCAAGTTGTGCCTGCAACGCTTTCCAGGCAGCCATTTTGAGCTCAGCTCGAATGACTTTGAGGGTCAGCTTGGCTTCTTCAGGCCCGAAGGCGCGCAGAAAAGCTGCAACAGCAGCCTGGGGATTTTTGCGGGCAAGAGAGATGATGTCAAAAATGAAAAGACAACGCAGCGTGCCGCCATGGCAGTAAGATTGTTTTGTGGCACTGGGTGGTGAAACGATATGAGGGCGCACCGTCACAGGCTTTTCTGTGTTTCTGGCAATGGCGGTGCGGATGAAGGTGCTGGGCACCTCAACAGCGTCTGCATAGCGTAGGGCGAATTTCCACAAAGGAGGGATGTCTTCAAGCTCCCATGCCCAGTAGGCGATAACGTGCTTGCTGCGGAAAAACTTCCTGCCCAGCTTGCACAAAAGCCACAAAAATTGCGGCGGATTCAGGTGGATGATGACACTCCCTTCTCCCTCCTCCCCCTTCACCTCCTTAAGAGAACGAAAAGAATCATTGCGTGCCGGCTTCTGAACGCTTTGCAACATTTCCCGCGTGACATCCACACAAATGCAATGAGCATTGGCCTGGCAGAGTTGCTGCGCATATAACTCCGCCGAACGTGAAAGGCCCCCTCCCGCCTGAAAATTGCCGATGATGTATACGGGAGCCTCCACCCCTTGCACAGGCCGACGACGGCCCATGCGCACAAGGCACAAAAGCTTGAGAGGCAACTCGCGCACAGCAGGCGGCAAAGCTTTCCATATTCTTTTAATGCAAAACCGCACCCAAGCACCGAAGCTCGACATTGACTCGCCTGTCTTCAAAACAAAAAACACCATGGCCAAGGTCGGACTTGAACCGACGACCTGCGGATTATGAGACCGCCGCTCTAACCAGCTGAGCTACCTGGCCGAAAAACACCTCTCGGCCTTCTAGCGAGAGTTGATGTCGCGCGCAAGGTTTTGCTTAGAGGATTTGTTGTTGCCTCTCAATTGGCTGCTTTGTCGCTTCGTTTGAGAGAATCAAATCGCATATGTGAAAACAGCAGAGAAAAATTTTTTCAATTTCAGAAGAAGGGCAGGAGGAGAAGAAGAAATATCCACCCCCCCACGCGCACACTTTTTTTTATTATAAAAGCCTATTGGAAAAGTCCCCATTACCTGACATGCTCGAAGATTGGTATTCAGTGACAGCCGAAGGCAAAAACAACTGAGACTTTAGGAAAAGGGAAATAAGGTTTTAGAACATTCTATGGCGGCCTGCGTCGCAGCCCATTAGGTCCTTCCTATCTTTTGAAGGAGGAATTTTTTGCCCAAGGTGCCACAGTGAAGTGGCAGGGTTGTCATTTTTGCGAAGGTGGGTTGGTTGTCTTCGGTATTCTGAAAATTCTGCTTTTGGAGATGCATTTGACGCCCCATTCTGTACCCATGTTGGCAGGGCGGTTATTGGTTGTAGACGACGAGGAAAATGTCCTGCATGCGGTTTGTCGGGTAATGAAGCCCGGGGGTTGGGTTGTACATACTGCACATGGGGGGGAGGAGGGGCTGGAGCTGTTCCACCAGCTAAAGCCTGAAGTCGTCATTTCCGACTACCGCATGCCCGGAATGGATGGCGTGGAATTCCTGTCGCAAGTACGCGCCATCGACTCCAAGACGCAGTGTATTTTATTGACAGGCCTCATTGAGCAGTTTGCTGCAAAAAACATCCTTCCGGAGGCTTTGGATTTTCGTTTTATTTTTAAGCCATGGAATGAGACGCAGTTTTTTTTGACGGTGCAGGGTGCCTTCAAGCAACACGCGCTTGAGAAAGAGAACGAGCACCTTCACAACTTAACTCAGCAACAAAACACCAGGCTGCAGGCGTCCAACTTGTTGCTTGAGCAAAAAGTTTCAGAAAGGACACAACAGTTGAGTGTTGCAAAGAGAGAGTGGGAGAGCACCTTTGACTCACTGGAGACACCCTTGGCGCTGGTGGACATAGGCAGTTTACGCCTGCGCCGCATCAACCGTGCCTATGCGCGGCAAGCTGGGCGTGCGGTGAGTGATGTTTTGGAAAGGGAGCCTTGTTTTGCTTTTCTTTTTGGAAGAGACGCGCCCTGCATCAACTGTCCTTTGCCGCAAGCGGGGCAGTGTCTGCACCTGGGGGGGCTGCAGGCGGAGATAAGGCACAACGACAGGACGATACACCTTTATATCCACCCCATGGAGGAAAGGGAGATAGCCATCTGCTCTTACCATGACGTGACAGAGGAGCGAGCGATGTATAAGCGTCTGGCGGAGGCGGAGAAGATGGTGGCGGTGGGGCACCTTGCGGGAGGTGTGGCGCATGAAATTAACAATCCTTTGTCGGCGATTTTGGCTTTTGCGCAGCTGATGAAGCGGGAGGAGGGGCGTGAGGCCAAAGACATTGAGATCTTTGGTTTGATTGAAAGCAGCGCGCTTCGTTGCAAGAAGATTGTTGAAAGTCTGCTGCAGCTAAGTCGCAAACCGCGGCTGGAAGACAAGCAGTTGCTCAACCTTCGCAGTTGTGTGGAAGATGCCCTTTTGTTGTTTCGCCCTCAGGTCATGGATTTTCCGCAGGTGACGCTTGCCTTTTCTGCGGAGCCTGAGTTGCCGCAAATTTATGGGGATGTTGGGCAAATCAGCCAGGTGATATTAAACCTTTTGCAAAATGGATTGCATGCGCTGAAAGACAGTGCCGGTGTTTTGAATGTCAAAGTGGGCCGAAAAGAGAATGACTGTTTTTTCAGCATCAGTGACAATGGGGTGGGGATTTCGCAGGAGCACCTGCCGCACATTTTTGAGCCTCATTTCACGACCAAACCTGTGGGCCAGGGAACAGGCTTGGGTTTGTCCGTTGCCTACAGGATTGTGAACGATCATCGCGGGAAATTTGAAGTGGAAACCAAAACGGGGGTTGGAACCACCTTTTGGGTTTTTTTCCCTGCGCAATTCCAAGAGAGCGAGGAAGCATGACAACTCGGGACAACACGAAAGTGCTTGTTGTGGACGATGACAAAATCGTCCTTCGTGCAGTGCAAGAGGTTTTGCAGCGTGATGGCTACCAGGTGGTGAGCATGGACGATGCTGTTGAAGCGCTCGCGGCGATAAAAGACATGAGTATTGATGTTGCGGTGCTGGACATTCAAATGCCGCACCTTTCGGGGATGGATTTGCTGCGTGCCTTAAAGCAGACGCGTCCGGATGTGGAGGTGGTGATGATGACAGCCTATGCCACCATTAAGACAGCGGTTGAAGCTGTGAAGATTGGCGCCTATGACTATTTGACGAAGCCCTTTGAAGACATTGATGTGTTGTTGATGTCCATTCGTCGCGCGGCGGAAAAGAAGGCGCTTTTTGACAGGACTTGCGAGTTGGAGAAAGCACTCAATGCGCGCAACCAATTTGAAAATTTAATTGGCCAGTCCCAACAGATGCGCAAGGTTTTTAATTTGGTGGAGACGGTGAGCCATTCGAGTGCCACCGTCCTCATTCAGGGCGAGAGTGGAACTGGCAAAGAGTTGGTGGCCCAGGCCATTCATTACAGGAGTGCTCGCAAGGACAATCCCTTTGTTGCGGTGAACTGCTCTGCTCTCACAGACACTTTGCTGGAGAGTGAGTTGTTCGGCCATGTGCGAGGTGCTTTTACGGGGGCCATAGGCAACAAGAAGGGGTTGTTTGAGGCAGCGGATGAGGGGACCATTTTCCTGGATGAGATTGGGGACATTCCCACCGCGACTCAGGTGCGCCTTTTGCGTGTGTTGCAGGAAGGCGAAGTCAAACGCGTGGGGGCCAACGAGCCCACTCGAGTGGATGTGCGCGTCATTGCCGCTTCCAACGTCAATTTGCAGCGCGCCAGGGAGCAGGGAAAATTTCGCGAGGATTTGTTCTACCGCCTGAATGTCATCCCCATTACTTTGCCTCCTTTGCGCGACAGGCCGGAAGACGTCCCTCTGTTGGCCTATCATTTCCTGAAGGTGTATTCAGAGAAACTCAAAAAGAAGTTGATGGGAATTTCGCCCAAAGCCATGGAGGCGCTGACGTGCAACCGCTGGGCTGGGAATGTGCGCGAGTTGGAAAACGTCATTGAGAGGGCCGTGGTGCTTTGCTCCAAGGAGATGGTGGATTTGGATGACTTGCCGAGTGAGATTTTGAAACCGCAGAAGGTGGCGGGGGATTTTGAGGTTTCCAGTCTGGCGCACCTGCCTTATGCACAAGCCAAACGCCTGGCCAGGCGCACTTTTGAGCGAAGTTATTTGAGTGCTTTGCTGGAGCGCAACGGCCACAACATTTCTTCGGCGGCCAGGGCTGCAGGGGTTGACCGCTCCAACTTCAGGAGGCTGCTCAAACAATATGACATATTCAGCAGGGCTGAAGCCAAAGCCTCAGAGTTTTCCGAGCTCGAAAAAATGGATATTGTCAACCCAGGCCAACAAAACCAGGCGGAGTCCTCACAAAACGAGAGGGGTTTCATTTGAGGGGGTTTAAGTATTCCTGAGCGAGCTTCCAATACTCTTTAGCAGAGCGCTTCAGGTTTTCTATTTCGTTGTCGCTTAACTCGCGAATGTGTCTGGCGGGGGAGCCCATGAGGAGTGAGCGTGCCGGGAATGTTTTGTTGGCAGGCACCAGAGAGCCTGCGCCGACGAGGCTGAATGCCCCTATTTGACAGTTGTCGAGCAGGATGGCGCCCATGCCCACCAGACTGCCTTCCCCCACGTGGCAGCCATGCAGAAGTGCGCGATGGCCGATGGTGCAGGCTTCTCCCACCCATGTGGAAGAGACATGGGTGGTTGCGTGGACCATGCAGGCTTCCTGAAGGTTGGAGCCTTTCCCTATGTGAATGGCGCCGCTGTCTCCGCGAAGGACGCAATAGGGCCAGAGAGAAACGGCTTCTTCAATGTGCACTTCGCCGATGAGAAGTGCGGTGTTGTGAATGAATGTCTGCGGGTGGATGGAAGGCCAATGGTTTCTGAAAGCTTCTGTGGGCATAGAAACTCCATAAGGAAAAGGGAGGAGGCGTGCAAGCATGGAGCCGCATGAAGAAAATGAAAGCAGCGGGCATGGTTTTTAAGAATGTGGAATTCTGGCTTTTCAGAAATTTTGGCGATAGGCTTTTTTGAGAGGAAGTTTATGCTGGCTTCGCATTCAAAGTCTGTTGAACGAAGGTTGCGTTTGGTGAGAGAAGGTGAAAGCTCACCTTATCCCAAAGCGTCTTTGTGGTTGCGTGGTTGTGCGCGGCTGGTGGACTTTTTATGGTCAGCAATACTCGTTTTTTATTTGGGGAATGTGGGCGTTGTCCTGGCCATGCTCTATCTGCTGTTTGCAGATGGACTGTTGAGCGGACAAAGCCCGGGCAAGCGAATTTTTGGTGTGCGCGTGGTGCATGTGCCGACCCGGCACCATGCGCGCTACCGGGAGAGTTTGTTGCGCAACGCCGTATGGGGCCTTTTGTTGACGCTCTATTCTCTGCCGGACTTTGGCCTCATTGTCTTCGGAGCGTTTTTTTTCGCCTATGGGTTTTTGGAAAGCTGGCGTGTTTGGAGAGAGCCTTTGGGTTTGCGCAGAGGGGACGTATGGGCGCAAACCCAGGTGGTTGACGGCAAGGTTTTGGACAAACAGCTCGAGTGGCGGAGTTTGCAGTCGCTTTCTTCAGCTTCCGGCCGCACAGTGACAGGTTGCCGCGGCGAAAACATCTCCAAAAACCCACATTAAAAAAGCGTCAAAGAGAGCAGCTTGGCCACGGGTGCGAAGGATTTGCGGTGGAAGGGGCAGGGGCCGAATTTTTTGAGCAGGGCCAGGTGCTGGGGTGTGGGGTAGCCCTTATGGCGCTCAAAGCCATATTGGGGATAAGCCTGAGCCAACTCTTTGAGCAGGTTGTCGCGGGTGGTTTTGGCGAGGATGGAGGCGGCGGCGATGGAGAGGGAGAGGTTGTCCCCGTGGATGAGGGCTGTTTGGGGGCAGGGGAGGTTGTCCAGCTGCCTTGCATCCACCAGGCAATGTTGAGGTTGCACACAGAGGCCTAAAACGGCGCGCTGCATGGCCAGCCGGCCCGCCTGGTAAATATTCAGCTTGTCAATTTCTTCAACGCTGGCCCTGGCCACTGCCCAGGCCAGGCACAACTTGCGTATGTGTGAGGCCAGGCGCTCACGCTTGGCTTCTGTAGAAATTTTTTTGGAGTCCTTCACGCCATGGAGGCGGAAGTTTTGAGGCAAAACCACCGCGGCAGCGACGACAGGCCCTGCCAGAGGCGCCATACCGGCTTCATCCACGCCGGCGACATACAAGAGGGTTTGGGACCACAAGGCCTTCTCATAAACCAGCATGGATTCCAAGCGCGCTTCTTCCGTTTGCATTCTCACACACTCTTTTTGTCCTCGGGTGGTTTCGAGTTATAGCATGCGAAGTAGGTTGTATACCCGCCCGAGAGGTTTTTGGCCCTGTAGCCATGGGCTTTGAGAATGAGTGTGGCCAAATAGCCGCGCCTGCCGACGGCGCAATAGACATAAATGGTTTTGTTTTGGGGAAGCTCCTTCAGGCGACTTCTCAACTCGTCCACAGGAATCAGCGTAGCGCCCTCAATGTGGCCCGCTTCAAATTCGGCCGGAGTGCGCACGTCCAGGAGAACGGATTCCTGGAGGTTAAGCTTGGCGACTTCATCCCAGGTGAAAGGGGACATGGCTTTGTGGACGATGTTGCTTCCGACATAACCGGCAATGGCGATAGGGTCTCTGGCTGAGGAAAAAATGGGCGAATAAGCGTGCTCCAGCCTTGTTAAGTCCTTGACGGTTCCTCTTTGCTGAATCACCAGAGCCAGCCTGTCAATGCGTTTGTCGACGCCTTGAAGGCCCACGCATTGGGCACCATAGAGGGTGCCATTGTCAGGGTGAAAAGCCAGTTGAATGCAGAGGGGCGAAGCTCCCGGATAATAGCTGGCATGGGAAGCCTCATGGATGATGCAGGTTTGGTGGGGGATTCCCGTTGCTTTCAGATCTTTGGCCAGAACGCCTGTGGTGCCCACCACAATGTCAAAGGTTTTGGCGATGGCGGTGCCTATATAACCTTCATAGGGGAAGCTGTTTCCAAGCGCCATGTTGTCCGCGACAATGCGCGCCTGACGGTTGGCCGGGCCGCCCAAATAGCTGAGCGTAGGTTTTCCTGTGAGGGGGTGGGGGAACTCGATGACGTCCCCGGCCGCATAAATGTCTGCCTCAGAGGTTTGCAAATATGTGTCCACACAGAGACCGCCTGTTTCGCCGATTTTTAACCCCGCTTTTTGGGCAAGAGAGGTTTGAGGGCGTGTGCCTGCAGCGAGAATAACCATGTCTGCCGTGAGTGCCTGACCGCTGTTGAGGTGGACTTTCAGCTGGTTTCCCTGGCGCTCAAAACTTTCCACGTTTTGCCCCAAATAAAGGTGCACGCCTTTTTGGAGCAAGTGTTGCTGTATATGAGCGGCAATGACAAAGTCGATGCGGGAGATGACGTGGTTTCCCTTCTCAACAATGGAGACGTCTATGCCCAGGTGGTGGAGGTTTTCGGCGATTTCCAACCCATTGGCCCCTCCTCCCAGAATGACGGCTTTTTTCACCTCGTGGGCCAGGCAATGGTTTTTGACTTTGTCGATGTCTTCCACCGTCCGCATGGGGAAAATGCCTTCCAGGTGAATGCCTTTTATTTGTGGAATGAAGGCGGTTGCGCCGGGAGAGAGCAACAACTTGTCATAACTTTCCTGATATTCGCTCCCATTTGCCTTGCGGACGGTGAGGGTTTTGCGTGTTGGGTTAAGCTCCACGACTTCGTTTTCCACCCGGACTTCCACCTTAAAGCGGGCGCTGAAGGAGGCAGGGGTTTGCAGAAACAGTTGTTCCCTCTCTGTTATGACACCTCCCAAATAATAAGGGAGGGCACAATTGGCATAGGAGATGTGTTTGCCTTTTTCCAGAATCAGAATTTGAGCAAACTCATCGATGCGTCGAATTCTTGCAGCGGCAGTGGCTCCGCTGGCGACTCCTCCAACAATGACGTATTTCATGGTTTTATATTGTTAACCGCAACCCCCGCCGCTTTCCCATACATAATGACTCCACAGGTTTTCATGCGCTGGCCCGTACAGACATACAAGCTGCCATGTGGAATGCAGTCGCATTGCGACATTTCTTTTATGCGAAGAAAGTTGGTGGGGGGTGAAGGGGCATGTTAGCTTCGGCACTCCCCATGAGGGGTTTTCAACAGGAGAAGCGATGTATAAAGACTTTTGTTATTCGTGTGGAGTGCCTTTGGAAATGCCTGGGATGGCGGGGAAGACGCCGCATTATTGTGTCTATTGCACGGATGAGGCAGGCAAGCTGAAGCCCTGGGAGGAAGTGCTTGCGGGCACAGCGGGTTATTTGGCCAGCTGGCAACCCGACATAACGCCGGAAATTGCACGCCAGCGCGCCATTCGTTATTTGACGGCCATGCCGGCTTGGGCTGACAAGGCCTGAAACTTCTGAGAGGGAGGGCAGGGGGGTGGGGGAGAGGCCAAAAAAACCAAGGACTGCAGCTTTGAAGCTCGCAGTCCCCGGCCGTTTTTGTTGCGGAAGTTATTTCAGAAGGTGTTTTACCTTGTCTTTGTCAGAGTCAAAGGTGAAGTGTGAATAGAGTTGGAAGAGGTTTTCGCGATCGACAATACGTGGCCGCGTTATTTCCACCACTTTCACTTTGCCTGAAGAGAAGTCGAAGAGATCAATGAGCTCTCCCACCTGCTCCACGGTGAATTGGGCACGCCGCGCTGCGGACTGGAGCACATTGAGCTGTTGATTTTCAAAACTCTCGTCTTTAATTGCTTTTTTGAGCGCTCGAAAATCGGCAGCCGACATTCCCAGCTGTACGGGGGGAGGTGGGGGAGCCTGCTGAACCACCACTTGTTGGGGGGGTGCCTGATGGATAATGACGGCCGGGGGTGGTTGATGCACAATGACAGGTTGCTGTACGACTTGGGGTTGGGGCTCACGTATGTCCACCGCCATCCCCCCCGGCCCCATCTGAATGTTCATGCTTTGTGCATAGGCAACGACAGAAAAAAGAACAACAACGACACTGATAAAACGAACCATAACGCCTCCTCCAAAATGAGCTGCGCGCCTTGTCGCGTCAACAACAGCTCCCGGCCACGCCACTTTCAAAAATATTTTAAAAAACACTAAAAAAACAATACCATTTACGACACCAAGAGAAAAACTTTCTTTGAATGTTTTTAGGGACGCACAAAGGCCCTGTTTATTCATTCGAAAAAACTTTTTTTCTCAGGAAAGGAAGCCTAGTCAAATTGGGCATTGAAGGCAACAGTTAAAAAACGACAATTTTCGCTGAACAAACTGTAAACAAGAATTTAAGTCAGTGGTTGGGAGGAGGGGGGAGGGCAAAAACAGTTTAGGCGGCACCTCGAGTGAAGGTGCCGCCTAAAGCGGTAAAAAAAATTAAAAAGGGTTATTTCTTCTCTTCGGTTCCCATGGCGCTGCTGGCCGTTTTATCGGCCTGATCAATGAGGACGTCTGCTTTGTCAGAAGCTTGCTCAACGACGCCATCGGCTTTTGCAGAAGCCTGCTCTGCTTTTGCATCCGCTTTTTCAGCCACTTTTCCAGCTTTGTCCGCGGCTTTGTCCGTGGCTTTTTTGAGGAATTTTTGTGCGAAGGCGGGGGTGACGATGAGGGAACTCAACAAAACGGCAGTAAAGAGGGTAGAAAGAAATTTTTTCATCATAATTCTCCAGAACAAACAAACAGTAAAAAAAGAGCCTTCGGTTTTTCCAAGGGCTGGGCCAGCTACTTACATGGTTTTTGGCAGATGTCAGTACAATTCGCACAAAATGAGTTTTGCGCTTCCTTTTGTGCACACCTGCCCCGACGCCGCCGCCATAAAAACGGTTTGGGAACGGGGCTGCGTATTCTCAGATTTTCTGGAATAAACCAACGAGTATTGCACAAAAAGAAGCTGTAAACAGAAGTGGGCAGCGAAAATGAATGTGTTTGTGAAAGTTAAACTGCTCTCAGCGCTTAACTTGCATGCTCAAACCGCATAAGCTGCCCTTTATGGAAGCAGAACAGAGGGTGTCCCCTTTATTTGTGTTGACAGCCAGAGCTTTGGCGCAGGTGCGTCTTCTGCTGCAAACCCAGGGCGTCCAAAGTTATTGCCTGGAAGTGCATGCGAGGCCCGCAGCCTGCAAGGAAATGGAATATGAGCTGGGCCTTGTGCAAACCCCCTCCGCTGATCAGCTGTGTTGGCAGCAGGAAGACATACAGTTGTGTGTGAGTCTCCAAAGCGCACGCTATTTGCTTGGAGCCAGCCTGGACTTTGTAGAAAATGCCGAAGAGACGGGTTTTAAATTCACCAACCCCTATGTACCTGCGGGCTGCGACTGTGAGTCTCCGCATTCTGGCCGCTGCTGAGGACAACACCGCAAAACCGCTTCCCCTTTGACATGAGCTCTTCGGGCGCAGTGTCAATGATTTTGCTCGTTTCGGACGAATTGTGTCAGCAACTTTGCGAAAAAACTTCCGATAATATCATCAACAGTTGTTTTTTTGGTGGATGCATTTTGACAAAGGAAGGGTGAAAACGGTGAATATTCCAAGTAGTTTATTGAAAGTGGGGCAAGCCATTTCCAAAGGGGCTTCGGATGCGGTAGAAAAACTGACCTCTCCTGCAAGCAAGTCGTCCAGTGCAGACAGTTTTGGAGTGGTTGCGGCCAGCCAGCCTGCTGCCCCCAACCCATTGGGCAGTTTGCTGGGTGCTGCAGTCAAGGCTGTGGGCGATGTTGTGAGCAACGGATTTTCAGTCGGCAATGTGGTGACGGGCGCAATCAACGCCGTTGGCAATGTGGTGAGTGGTGTGCTGAACAGTGTGAAAGAGGTGGTGAGTGGTTTGTGGCAAGTGGGCTTCAGTATTTACAAAGCCATAGACGGTGGGCACACTTCCATAGGAGACATCAAAACCGGCTTGGGAGAAGGTGTTGAGGAGCTGGTGGCCATGTCGCCCACCTTGCAAAGGGACATCAAACAACTGGAGAAAGAGGGTTGGACAGTCCAGTTTGGACCGGAGAATGGGGGAAGCCATTGCAACAATGTGACAAGAACCATTGTCATTGACGCCAACAAGAAAGGCGACCCCACCGCCATTACAGCCACATTGGCTCATGAAGTAGGGCATGCGCTCTATTCCGAAAAACCGAATTTCTCTACAAAAGAAGCCTATTTAAATTATATGTTTTCCAATGAAGGTGCGGCGGAGCTGAAGCGCATTGCCGTCCAGCGTGAAATTCTGGCCAAGGGCGGCCCCGACATTGTGGCGGGTTATGATCAAACAACCCGTCCCAAATTGAATGAAATTTATGATCAGTACCTCATCGACGGCGATGCGGCCAAAGCCCATAAAGCCATTGGGGACATTTTTGCGGACAACATGTACACCTCAAGCTCTCAAGGGACCAAAACCTACAGAGAGCAATACGGTGAGTGGTATGACAAATACTGCAGCAACGCTTTCAAAAAATTCTTCATTCAACTGGGAAGCCACTTTATATAATAGACCGTTTTAGGTTTGAATGGATCTGCTCTTAACGTCGCCCCCGCGAAGGCGGGGGTCCAGAAGTGCAGTCGGAAAACCACTGACTTTATTGCATTTAATCATGCAGTTCTGGATTCCCGCTTTCGCGGGAACGACGAGAAAAGAAAGGCTCACTTCAAAACCGGTCCAGCAGGGACGCTCCCGCCCCCCTCAGGGGGGCTTCACCCTCCCCGCCAATACCCTCAGCAACACCTCCAGCTCCGCCCCTGCTGCGCGCAGCGCCACCAGCACATGGTAAAGCAAGTCCGCCGCCTCCTCCACTGCGCGGGTTTTGTCTTTTTGCACAAGCGCCATGACAAGCTCCACCGTTTCTTCACCCAACTTTTTGAGGCGCAAGTTTTCGTTGTCCAGCAACTTACGTGTGTAGCTGGAGGTGTCCGCTGTTGCCATGCGTTTTGCCAAAACGTCGTCCAGCTGCAGCAGGCTGGGGGCGGAGTTGGGAAAGCAGCTGCGTGTCAGGTGGTGGCAGGCGGGGCCGCAGGGGAGGACACGTACAAGCAGAGTGTCCTTGTCACAGTCCACCTCCACGGAGACAACTTCCTGAAAGTGGCCCGAGGTTTCGCCTTTATTCCACAATTGCTTGCGGCTGCGGCTGAAAAACCAGGTGCGGCCGGTGGCGAGGGTTTTCTGGAGGCTTTGGGCATTCATATAAGCCAGAGTCAGCACTTCGCCGGTGAGGGCATGCTGCACAATGGCGGGGGCAAGGCCGTCTTCGCCAAAGCGGACGGTGGAGGCGTCCAAGGCCAAACCGGGGGCGGAAGCAGGGGTTTTTTCCATGGTTAGCGTGGGGCAAAGAGGGCTTTGCGCTGCATTTCAAACCCGGCCTTCTCACAAGCCGCTTTGACGCCGTCAATGCTGAGCGTACGGAAATGAAACAGCGAAGCGGCCAAAACACTCTGGGCGCCGGCTTTAAAAGCTTCGACAAAATGCTCCGCTTTCCCAGCGCCGCCGCTGGCGATGACGGGCAGAGGCGTGGCTTTGCATACGCGCTCCAACAGCGGAATGTCAAAACCTGTCTGCGTGCCGTCTTTGTCTATGCTGGTTAAGAGAATTTCACCGGCCCCCAGCCTCGCCGCCTCCTGACACCAGGCCACCACCTCCAGGGGGTTCTCCTTCTTCCCCCCATGCGTATAAACATGGGCCACACCCTTGGCGTCATAGCCGGCGTCTACCGCCAGCATAATGCGTTGGCTTCCGTGTTTTTTGGCGAGGGCTTCCAGGAGTTTGGGGTTTTCAACGGCAGAGGAGCTCAAAGAGACTTGGCTGGCGCCAGCATCCAACAAGGCTTTGGCGTCTTCCTCGTTGCGAATGCCGCCACCCACCACAATGGGAATGTGGATGTGTTGGCTGACTTGCTGCACCAGCTGCACAAAGGGGGCGCGGTTTTCGATGGTGGCGGTAATGTCCAGCAGGCAAAGGGCGTCGGCCCCCCACATTTCATAAGTCTGGGCCTGGGCGATGGGGTCTCCCGCATCACGCAAGTCCTCAAAGCGGATTCCTTTGACGACGCGGCCGTTGTTAATGTCGAGGCAGGGAATAATTTGTCTGGGTTTCATAGGAGGGCCTTTCTGGCTTGGAGGTAGGTGAAGGCCCCGGCATAGAGGGCCTTTCCCACGACGGCGCTTTCAACGCCGTCAATGTGAGACAGTTGAAGCAAGTCGTCAAGCCCGGAAATGCCACCGGAAGCAATGGTGGGAATGCCTACGCGGGCAATGTCGCGTAAAGTGGCCAAGTCTGGCCCTTGCAAGGTGCCGTCCCTCTCGACGGTGGTGCACAAAATGCGTTTGACACCCAGGCCAAGCAGTTTTTCCACCCAGGGCCGAGGCTCCAGGGCCGAGGTTTCCTGCCAGGCTTTTATGGCGACTTTGCCGCCTTTTATGTCAACGGCCACCACCATGTCCTCAAGCCCCAGGGCGTGAAGGCCCTGCAGGTTGGTGGTGGCGAGTGTGCCCACAATCACCCAGCGGCTTCCGGCATTGCGAAAAGCGTCCATGTCCTCGCGCGTGCGGATTCCGCCGCCCACTTGCAAGGGGAGAATTTTGGCCAGCTGCTCCACAAGCTTCAGGTGGAAGGGTTTTTCGGCGAAGGCGCCGCTTAAGTCCACCACATGCAACAAGGTGGCGCCCTCGTCGGCAAAACGTTTGGCCAAGTCCACAGGCACACCCACCACCTCGGCCTTTTCACGTTTGCCCTGGAAGAGGCGCACGGCTTTGTTGTCCAACAAGTCAATGGCGGGAATTATTTTCATAACACACCCTTCGTGCTGGGCAGGTTTTGAGTGCCGTCGGGTTTGGTGGCCACTCTTAAGGCGCGCCCCAAGGCTTTGAAAGTGGCTTCCACCACGTGGTGGTAGTCCTGTCCGCGAATGACGTCCACGTGAATGTTGGCCTTGGCTGCGCCAGCCAGCGCCCACAAAAACCCCTTCAGCACGGACAACTCAATGGTGGGGCGGTAGACGCCTTCAACGTCGCCACTCCATACCACAAAAGCGCGGCCGCCCAAGTCCACTGAGACACGTACCAAAGCTTCGTCCATGGGGACATAGTCGTGGCCCATACGCTCTATGCCGCGACGCTCCCCCAGCGCCTCCCTCAACGCCTCCCCGAGGACCATCCCCACATCCTCCACCGTATGGTGAGCGTCCACCTCCAAGTCCCCCTTGCCCGAAAGCTGAAGGCCCATGCGGCCGTGTTTGGCCATGGAATGCAAAAGGTGCTCAAAGAAGGGAAAACCCAGTTGCAGGCGAATGTCGCCCCCGTCGAGTGCCCAGGTAGCGGCGAGGGAGGTTTCTTGGGTGGTGCGTTGTGCTGTGCCAATTCGTTTCATAAGTTTGGGGGGAGAAGGTGAAGAAGGGAAAGGAGAAGGGCCGAAAGGCCGAGGCAAACGCCCTGGCCGCCGCGGTTTAGCCTTTGTTGTACGGCGCTGGTGGCGGCCTTTTCGCAGAGGTTTTCAGGAAGGCACCAGAAGAAGCAGAGTTGTGTGGAGGTGAGGGGTTGGGCGTTGAGGGCGGTGAGGCAGTCGTCCCAGGAGTCGCCGACGAAGAGGGCGTTTAAGCTGCCTTCCAGCAGAGGAAGCAGCGCGCGTGGGTTGGGCTTCCTTAAGTTTTCGCAGCTGACAAAGGCTTTGGGGGAAACGCCGAAGGCCTTAAATGCGGCGAGGGTTTGCGGTTGGGTACGCCCGGTACAGGCGTAAACAGGGAGGCGCCCCGCCACCTGTTGAAGCAGGTGCGGCTCCACGAGGAGGACTTCTTCGTGGGCAATTTGCGCGTAGAGGCGCTCGCACTCGGCGCTTAAGTCGCCCGGATCATCCTCGCCTACGAGTTGAAGCACGCCGGGCAGCCCTGGGTGCAGCGCAAGCAATTCGCTTAAGGGGCGGTTGTCCCCCTTCCGCTTCCTCCAGCGAAGCACCCCCAACGCCGCCCTCGCCAGCTCCCAGTCGTCGTTGAAACCGCCGGCCCATTTAAAAGCGGCAATGTCCTCGTCCGAGAGTGTGGCCCCCTCGCGCGCGAGAAGTTTTCTGCCCACCGCATAATAAGAAGAGGAAGGGTCCACCAGCACGCCGTCCACGTCCAGAATGAGGCTATCTACCTGCTTGGGGAGTTGGCCGTAGAGTTTTTGCACAGCGGCTACACCTTCCCCGGCTGTCCGGCATAGGTGCGCATGGCTTTTAAGAAAGCCTCGTTGTCGGCCTCATTGCCGATGGCCACACGCAGCGAGGAAGGCCAGGAGGCACTCATGTCGCGAAGCAAAACGCCGTGCGCCATAAAATGCTGCATGGCGTCCTTGGCGTCCTGCACCTGCAGCAACAGAAAGTTGGCCTGCGAGGGCACAAAGCGCACACCCATGTTGGCGAGTGCCTTCGAAACGCGCGCCCTTTCCTTGCGCACAAAGGCGACGCGCTCCGTCATCAGTTGTGGTTGCTCAAGGAGGGCGGTGGCGGTGGCGAGGGAGAGGGAGGAGACGTTATAAGGCAGGGCGAGTTTTCGCATTTCGCTGCAGAAGGCGGGGGGCCCGAGGAGGTAGCCGAAGCGCAGTCCGGCAGCGGCCCAGTTTTTGGAGAAAGTGCGCAACACCACCAGCGGTGTGTTGTCTTTGAGGCAGTCGGCGAAGTTGTCGTCGGCGAAGTCGGCATAGGCCTCGTCCGCGACGATGAGGGCGCCGGTTTTAAGGAGGGAGAGGAGGGTTTCCCTGCGGAGGACAGCCCCGGTGGGGTTATTCGGCGAAGTAAAAAGCACCATACGTGCCCCTTGGGCAGCTTTGAGGAGGGTGTCCTCGTCAAAGGAGGCATTGGGCAGGGCGGGCACCCGGTGGATGATGGCTCCCGCGGCTTCGAGGTGGGGCGCGTACAGCGCGAAGCAGGGCACAGGCAGGGCAATTTTGTCACCGGGACGCACGACGGACTGAATGAGGAGGGCCAGCAACTCATTGGAGCCGTTGGCCAGCATAACGCCGTCGGCTTTCCAGCCCACGTGTTTGGCAATGCTTTCGCGCAGGGCTTTGGCGTCATAGGGTGGGTAGCGGTGCCAGGCGATGGAGGCGAAGTTTTGGCAGAGGGTGTTTTTGAGTCCCTGGGGAATGTCGTCGGGGCTTTCGTTTTGGTTGAGTTTAACGGGGGTGGCGGGGGTGGTGTCCCGGAGGGTATAAAGCGGCAGAGAGCGTATTTCCTCCCTCACAAACTGAGCCACGTCCCTGCCTTCTTTCTCTGCTGCGAAAGCCATATGCTCCGGCGGGAGTGCTTCCAGGCGTGTCTCCACAGCCAGGGCATGGGCCACAAGTCCCTCGGCCCGTGCGAAGCGTGCGGCATGCGGGCCCCATTGGGCGAGGGCCTGCTTGTCCCAGTGGATGAAGTTGAGGCGTTTTTGAAAGTCCTGCACGTTGAGGCCCGACTGGAAGCGCGCGCACCCCGCTGTGGGCAGAGTGTGGTTGGGCCCCGCCACATAGTCCCCCGCCGCGGTGGTGGTGAGGTGCCCCACGAAAATGGCCCCTGCCGCGTGGACTCGGTGCAGGTGTTTTTCTGCGTCGTGCAGTGCAAGCTCCAGGTGCTCCGGTGCGAAGAAGTTTGAAAACTCGAAGGCCTCGTCGAGGTTGTCGACGACAACCACAAAGCCGCGCTGCTTGAGGCACTCCTGTGCCACGGGGTTGGGGCACTTGGCCAGTTGGGCTTCAATGGCTTTGGGCAGTGCCTCGGCCAGGGTTTTGTCCGGGGTGACGCAGACGGCGATGGCCAAGGGGTCATGCTCTGCCTGGGCCAGCATGTCGAGGGCGAGAATGTCGGCTTTGGCGGACGCGTCGGCAATAATGAGGACTTCGCTGGGGCCGGCTTCCATGTCCACGCCGACGAAGGGGGAGACGAGGCGTTTGGCGGCGGCCACCCAGGCGTTGCCGGGGCCGGCGATTTTGGCGACTTTGGGGACGGGCCCCGCGCCGAAGGCGAAGGCGGCGATGGCCTGAGCGCCGCCCATGCGGAAAATGTCGGTAACGCCTGCGAGGCGGGCGGCCAGCGCAATGGCGGGGGCGATGGAGCCGTCGGGCCTGGGGGGGGTAGCCATACAGAGGCGCTGTACGCCGGCAATGCTGGCAGGGGTAGCAATCATCAACACCGTGGAGGGGTAGGGGAAGCGCCCCGCGGGGACATAAAGCCCCACGCAGTCCAGGGGCACCATGCGCTGCTCGCAGTTGCCGACGCTGTAGCCATGCAGTTTTTGTGGAAGGTGAAACTTGCGAATGTTGTCTGCGGCTTTTTGGATGGTGGCAGCCAACTCGGGTGGTGTTTGGGAGGCGAGGCAGTCCCATTCTTTTTGGGGGAGGGGGAGGGTGTCCAGTTTAGCCCTGTCGAATTTTTCGGTGAAGTGCAGCACAGCGGCCTCGCCCCCATGGCGCACCTCATGGACAATGGCTTGCACGGCGGCCTCGGAGGGCAGGGCCATGGGCAGTGCTTCGCGCAGGGCGAGCAGTTGTTGGCGGTGTTCAGGGTTGGAGAAGTGAAAGAGGTACATAACCGGCCTCGTTGGCGCGAGAGGAAAGGAGTTGGAGGAAGGTGTTGACTTGGGGGCGTGCCAGCCAGAAGGAAGCGCGGTTGACAATGACGCGGGCGGAAATGGGGCCCACCTCCTCCAGCACCACCAGGCCATTTTCCTGAAGGGTGCGGCCCGTCTCCATCAAATCCACAATGGCGGTGGCCATACCTGTCAGCAAAGCCACCTCAATGGTGCCTGAGAGTGCAATGACTTCTCCCATGAGGCCGCGTTTTTGCAGGGCGCGCAAAGTGGTGCGCGGAAATTTTGTCGCCACGCGCAGTTGTCCTTTGGCATGCAGGTTGCGGAGCGAAGTGCCGGGCGTGCCGCAAAACACCATTTTGCAGAGGCCGAAGCCCAAGTCCAAAGGCTCCAGCACGTCGGCTTTGCTTTCATTCAGCACGTCGGAGCCCACAATGCCGATGTCGGCCCCGCCGCGCTCCACATAAACCGGAATGTCGGCGTCTTTGAGAGGCAGAAACTCAAAAGCGCCGCGCGGGAAAAGCAGTTTGCGTGAAGCAAGCTCCTCGGCATGGGGCCCCTGCTCGCCCAAAAGCTGCAGCACTGTTTTTTTGAGGCGCCCTTTGGGCAGCGCAATGCGCGTCATGTTTCACCTCCGAGGCAGCAGAGGGCTTCCAAGTCAAAACTCACGCCCACCGCTGTGCGCTCAGCGCCGAAGCGCCTTGTCAGCGCGTCATAGCGCCCACCTCCTGCGACGGCTTTGGGGACGCCCTCCACAAAAACGTCAAACACCAAATCCACATAATAGGAAGGTGGCCGTACGAGGGCCAAGTCCACGCCTATGCACTCTTGTGGGAGGCGCTCCACGAGGTGGCGAAGGGAGTCCAGGGCGGGGGTACACTCTGCAGGGAGGAGGGAAGTGGCATTCCGGAGGACTTCTGTGCCTCCGGCGAGGGAGAGGAGGGTTTCGAGGGCGGTGGCGGCCCGAGGGGGGACATGGTTGAGGGCGCACTGCTGTTTGAGTTGGGAGAGGCTTTTGCGTGAGAGGGCGTGCCGCAATTCCTCGGTGGCATGAGGCAAAAGCGCATGCAGGAGGGCGTTGCTGCCCACAACGACAAAGGGAGAAAGCCCGAGGGCTTTCAGGGCGCGCAGGGAGAGTTGGACAACGGCGAGGCCGGCCTCTTCGGGGGGGGCGTCAAAAAGCTCCACCCCCGCCTGGTAAAACTCCCTAAACCCATTGCGGTAGCGAAAGACGGGCCCCACATAGGAGAGTTTGAGAGGCTCTTCCTGTTTGCCATAGCGGGAGGCGGCCATACGTACAATGGGCCCGGTGAAGTCCGCGCGCAGGGCCAGAATTTGGCCGTCGGGGCCGACGAGTTTGGGCAACTCTTCGCCAGCGAAAGCGAAGGCGTCTGCAGCGTCCACGAGGGGCGGTTGGACTTCTTCGAAGCCTTCGTTTTCGAAGCAGGCCAGAAGTTGTCGCTCCACGCGGCGGAAGGTGGCGGTGGCGCAGCCAAGCCTGTCTGGGCTGCCCGAAGGCGGAAAAGGAAAACGTTTCATATAAACCCCTGGCGAGCTAGCACATTTGCGGGTGGCAGAGAAGTGTCTTCTGGGGTGGCCTTTGGGCCCCATGCGGGAAATTTCTTTTGAGGGGCAGATTTAGGTCCGTTTTAAGCCAGACAATGCTAGAGTGTGGCATGCCTTCCGGTTTTCTTTTGGCGTTGAGTGCGACGCTTTTGTCTCAGCCTTTTGTTGAGAAGCTGACTTCTTTTAATGTGAGTGCCATTTCTTTTTTGGCGCCTGCTGAATGGGTGGCCCAAGTCAAAGAGGGTGCTGCGCGGTTTGACACGCCGGAGGGGGATGCTTTCATTGAAGTCGGCATAGCGGAGTTGGATCCTTTCCAAAGCCCGCGTGAGTGTCTGGAGGAGATGATTCAGCGGGTGGAGCTGAAGGGGTGGGAGCGCATTTCCATAGACAAATACCCTGCGGCGCGATGGTTGGGGACAAAACCTGGCGATGCGGATGAAATTCCTTCTGCCGAAGAAGCGGAGCGCATTGCTTTGGGAAAAGCCGTGGACACGCGTGTGACGGACATTGTCATTATGGGTTGCAACGGGGCCCGCAAGTGGGTTTTGAGGATGTCGGCCAAAACCAGGGAGGCTGCCAAATATGGCCCCACCTTCCGCCGGGTGAGGGAGTCTCTCCAATACCGTGCGCACGCCACTTTGAAGGCGCAGCCCAAACCCAAATAATCAGACCGGTTTCAATGGGGGCTCGTTTCACTCGCCTGCACTCCGCTCCATGAATAAGGAGAGAGCAAGCTCTCTCCTTATTCTCTCCGCTTCGTTTTGACATGAGATCGAGGCGGGCGAAGCGAGCCCCACGAAGAGAAAGTGTCAAAGTGGAAGCGGTCTACATGTTATGAGGTGCTGCAATGCCCAGAAGCTGAAGGCCGGAGCCTAAGGCTGTGCGCACGGCTTCCACCAGCGAAAGGCGCGCGGTGCGCAAAGGGGGGTTGTCTTCCATGAGGACGCGTTTGCTTCTGTCCTGGTTTCCCAGCGTATACCAGCGGCAGAAGGCCTGGGCGCCCTCCAGCAGCCAGCGGGCGACAAAAGAAGGCTCGTTTTGCTCCACGGCTTCTTGAATAAGCTCCGGAAGCTTGGCAACCCAGCGCAGGAGGTTTTGCTCTTCAGGCAACGTCAACTCCCCGGCGCAAAATGCAGAGGGCACATGGGGTGCACAGGTTGCGGCCTGGGCTTTTTGCAAAATGGCACAGGCGCGCGCAAAGGCATATTGCACATAAACCCCGGTGTGGCCCTCAAAGCTGAGCACCTCCTCCCAGTCAAAGCAATAGTCCGTGGTGCGCCGGTTTTTTAAGTCTCCAAACACAATGGCGCCCGTGCCAATTTGCTCCGCCAAAGCTTCGGGCGCTTCGGTGTGCATTTTTCCCTGGGAAATGTTTTCACGCACTTTCTCCAGGGCACGTGCCTTGGCCTCGTCCAAAACTTCGGACAAGAGGCGCAGCTGCCCTTTGCGCGTACTCATGCCGTGTACGCGGCCAAAAGCGACATGCAGCAGGTTTGAGGCCCAGGGCTTTTGCATTTTTTCGAGCACAGAAAAAACCTGGCGAAAGTGCAGAGACTGGTCCGCGGCCACGACATAGAGGGCTTTGTCAAAGTGGAAGCGGTGAAAGCGATCCACGGCGGCAGCCAAGTCACGGGTGGCATAGAGGGTGGAGCCGTCTTTCTTCTTGAGGAGAATGGGAGGCTCATTCTCGGCACAGGGGAGGTTGACAATGAGGGCGCCCTCCGAGGTGCGCGTCCCCAGCGTATTTGAAATTTCCTCCACCACCTCTTCCATTTTCCCCTGGTAAAAACTCTCTCCCTCATAAGCGTCAAAATGAATGTCAAGCCGCGCATAGAGGGTTTTGAAGTCCTTAAGGGAAGCTTCGCGAAACTCGCGCCAAAGCGCCAAAGCCTCTTCGTCTCCAGCCTCCATGCGTGCAAAAAAGGCGCGCGCCTTTGCGTCAAACTCAGGCTCCGCTTCGGCCTTCGCATTGGCTTTGACGTAGACGTCCACCAAATGCTGCATGCTGTGTTTTTGGGTTTCGTCTCCAAACAATTTGAAACCCTCGGCCACAAGCCCAAATTGTTTGCCCCAGTCTCCGAGGTAGTTGATGCCCACCACCTTCCAACCCAAAGCGCGGTAGAGGTTGGCCAGGGCATTGCCCAGGACGGTGGAGCGGATGTGGTGGAAGGCGATGGGTTTGGCGATGTTGGGGGAGGAGAAGTCGATGACGACGGTTTTACCTGCGCCTGAATTGCCACAACCATAGTGCTTTGCCTGCTGCTTTGTGGCGCAAAGCACTTCTTCAGCAAAGGGCATGGGCAGAATACGCGCGTTGACATAGGGGCCTGCCGCTTGGATTTCGAGGCCTTCGACGGCCATTTTGGAAGCGGTTTCGCTGGCCAGTTGCGCGGGGGATTTTTTGGCCACTTTGGCCCAGGAAAACAGGGGCAGCGCAAAGTCCCCGTGGACTTCCTCCGCACTCTTTAAGCATTTTTCCACCTCCCCCTGCGTACAACAAAGCACGTTGGAAAGTGCGGCGGCAAATTTTTGTCGATAGCTTTGAAGCACAGAGAGCGTCATTTTTCCTCAGGGGTTTTGGCTTCGTCCAGGCGACGCAAAACCCCCGCACGGTTGAGGTACCAGGGGGGAGTGAGGAGGGCTTCAACCTTCTCGCGGTAGCCTTGCACAGGCAGGCCGGAGGCGTGGAGGGCTTCGAGGGCGTGGGTTTGCACACGTTTGGCGGTGGAGGGGGAAAGCAACAACTCGAGGATGGGCACGCGTGCTTCTTCGAAGGGGTGTTTCCCGAGGACAAGCAGGGCGTTAATTTTAACGTCGTCCGTCATGTCCTCCAGGTAGGGGAGGGTGGCGGGGGCGATGGCGGGGTGCTGTTTGTCGGCCACATATTGGAGGAACACCAATTTTTTTTCAGGCGAGCGCGTATAGGTGCGCGAGAGTTTTTCCAGAAAGTCACAGGTGAAGGCGATGGTTTTTTCTTCGGGCAAAATGTTTTCCAGCACGCGCAGTGCCCAGCTGATGCCCACCTCATAACGTTTCAAAAAGGCCTGCACAAGCTCCACAGCTTCTTCGCCGCGCTCGCACAGCAGTTTGAAGACTTCTTCTTTTTCTTCTGCGTCACGTGTCTGCGGCTCCACGGAGAAGGTGAAGCGGCCAAGCAGGACGTCAATGGCTTCCGGCACCTGCAACTCGCCCAAAGCGACAATGGCGGTTTGGCGGATGGTGGGGTCTCCATATTTCTGCGAAAGCTTGGCCCTCAGTTTTTCAGCTTTTTGAGCAGGAGAGCGGTTAAAAATGTCAAAAAATCCCAAAGGTATTCCTCCACACAAAAGACGGCCTAAAGTTTGAGACGCTCACGCACATTCGTTTTATAAGCGGTTTCCAGGTGCTCCACCGCATGGACATAGGTGGGGTTTTGTACAGGCGGCACACAAATTTGAGCAATGAGGTAGAGGTGGCCTGTGGTGCCGCCTTTTTTGAGGGAGGGTGCGCCGCGTTGTTTGAGGCGCAGGCGCGTCCCCGACTGAGTGCCTGGCAAAACAGAGACGGTGACGTTGCCCGTGAAGGTGGGGACTTGGACTTCGGCCCCCAACGCCGCCTCCCTCACCGTCAGAGGAAGGTCCATGTATAAGTCGCTCCCTTCTCTTTTGACGAGGGGGTGGGGCAGCACGTCAATTTCTATATAAAGGTCTCCCGGCGGCCCTCCGCGCTCTCCCGGTGCCCCTTGTCCCCCCAGGCGGACTTGAGAGCCTTTGTCAACGCCCGCGGGAATGGTGACGCTGAGGTTTTTGCCGCCAATTTGGATTTTGCGTGTGACGCCGCGCACAGCTTCGGCCAAATTCAGCGTCATGCGCATGTGAAAGTCAACGCCCTTGGTGGGGGCGCGGCGGCCAAACATTTGTCCGAAGAAAGTTTCAAAATCAAAACCGGGGGGGGCGCCGGTTTCATAGGAGGAGGTGGAGCCAAACCCCGAAGCGGCGTTTTTATAAGCGCGGTAGGCCTCGGCTTTTTTCTCGTCAAAACCGAAGCTTTCCGCCTCCTCGCCAAATTCGTCATAGAGGGCGCGCTTTTTTTTGTCGCCCAGGACTTCAAAGACTTTGTTGAGCTCTTTGAATTTTTCCTCGGCATTTTTGTCGTTGGGGTTTACATCCGGATGGTGTTTTTTGGCGAGGCGCCTATAGGCCTTCTTTATTTCGGCCTCAGAGGCTTTGGGTGGTATGCCGAGAATGTCGTAATAGTTGTCCGACATGAAAGAACGCTCTATGCTGCAATTGGGCTTAACGCAACTTCATTGCCAACAATTCAGGCTTTGGGCCTTAAGGCCCGCATGGCTTTGCCTTTTCCTTTGCCTAAGCATTTTTCTTGTGCCCGCAAGGGCCCATGCAAACCCGAAAAAGCCAAAATTGGAAGACAGAATTGCGGCCGTGGTGAATGGCGAAATTATTTTGCTTTCTCAATTGAGGTTTGAGTCGCGCCTGAATTTGCTGCGCACGGGTGTTTCCGCTTCGCTTTTGGAGCAGATTCCCAAAGAGAGCTGGCCGGCCTTTCTGGACATGGTGATTGCGCACCGCCTGTGGGCCGCAAGCAGCGAAAGAACGGAACTGAGCATAGAGCAGCTTGGCAGCATTGCGCTGATGACGGAGCAGTTGAAAGCCGCTTTTGGCTCCGAAGCCGCCTACCAGGCGTTTTTGCAGAAATACGACATGGACTTTGCCGACATACAGGCCATTCTCGAGCGCATTGTGCGTGCAGAAAACAACCTGCAAACCCGGGTACGCCTGCGTGCCCAGCCCAACGAGGTGGAAATGCAAAAAGCGCGCGAAGCTTCGCCGGAGCTTTTGGAAGAGCAGCTGCGGGCCAGACTTTTTGAAGAAAAGTTTAAGCTTTTGTCCAAGCAGGAGTTGGAGGCGCAAAGGAGGAAGGCGGACGTCAAAATTTTGTTGAAATTTTCTCGTGATGGCGATTCAGAATGAAGCTTCGTCCTGTTTTTCGGGAGGATTTGCCGCGGTTGGCCGAAATAGAGGCGGCATGCTCCACAACCCCCTGGGGGTTTGGCATGCTGGAAGAAGCCCTGAGGCTTTGCGGCGCATGGGGTGTGGGGGTGGAGGAAGGGGGCAAGCTGTTGGGGTTTGGCCTGTTTTACCCTGTTTTAGAGGAATTGCAGGTATTAACCCTCTGCGTCTGCCCAGCGCACCGCCGCAGGGGGGTAGGGCAGAGGTTGATGGAGGAGGCCAAACGCAGGGCGGAGGAGGAGGGGGCGAAGAAGCTGAGCCTCGAGGTGAGGGCGAGCAACGTAGCGGCTTTAAGCTTGTATATGCGCTTGGGTTTTTTCAAAGTAGGCACCCGCATGGCCTACTACCGGGACGGGGAGGACGCCTTGTTGATGGATTGTTTGTTGGAAGGGGCTTGACAGGCGGGTGCGAAATGGGTAGTTAAGCCCACCTTTTTGTATTTGCTCCAAGAAAGCTTATGCCAACCATCAATCAGCTGATTCGCAAAGGGCGTCAGAAACTTGCTGTGAAGGGGAAAAGCCCTGCGCTCAAAGAGTGTCCCCAGAAGCGTGGCGTCTGTACGCGTGTTTACACCACCACCCCCAAAAAACCCAACTCCGCCATACGCAAAGTCGCGCGTATTCGCCTGGTGAATGGAATTGAAGTCACCTCCTACATTCCCGGCGTGGGCCACAACCTTCAGGAGCACTCCGTCGTCATTATAAGAGGCGGCCGCGTGAAGGACTTGCCAGGCGTGCGCTACCACATTGTCCGAGGCCGTCTGGACTCCGTGGGTGTGCAAAACCGCAAACAGTCGCGCTCCAAATATGGTGCGAAAAAACCCAGCTAAAGTTGGGGTGCCCGTGCAGAGAGAGTTTAAAGAAGCATTGCATTAAAGAGACATTGCATACATGAGGAAATGAGAAATGCCGCGTCGTCGCGTCCCGAGCAAAAGAAAAATTCTGGCAGACCCCAAATACCAGGACAAACTCATAACGAAGTTTGTGAATGACTTAATGACGGGTGGGCGAAAGTCCATTGCAGAGCGTTTGTGCTATGACGCTTTTGCTTTGGTGGAAGAGCGCTCCAAGGAAGATCCGCTGAAGACATTTAAAAAGGCTTTGGAGAATGTGAAGCCCGTGCTGGAAGTGAAAAGCCGCCGCGTGGGGGGTGCCAACTACCAAGTCCCCGTGGAAGTGCGGCAGGACAGGCGTGTTGCCCTCGGCATGCGATGGATGATTCAGTATGCCAAAGCGCGCAGCGAGAAGACGATGATAGAGCGGCTGGCCGCCGAAATTATGGATGCGGCCAACAACCGTGGCGCTTCGGTGAAGAAGCGTGAAGACACACACAAAATGGCAGAAGCCAACAGAGCTTTTGCCCACTACCGCTGGTAACCCGGCGCTTTTGGCTTAGGCTTTTCCCTCGCAGCCCCCTGGAGAATGCGCATGGCGCGCGAATACCCCATCGAGCGCTATCGAAACATTGGCGTCATGGCCCACATAGATGCGGGCAAAACGACAACGACGGAGCGTATTCTCTACTATACAGGCGCCATTCACAAAATGGGGGATGTGGATGCGGGCAACACCACCACGGACTTCATGGAGCAGGAGCGCAAGCGGGGAATTACCATTACCTCCGCCGCTATTAGCGCTTTTTGGGAGCGCCATGGCCAGAAATACCGCATTAACATTATTGACACGCCGGGGCATGTGGACTTCACCCTGGAGGTGGAGCGCTGCCTGCGTGTTTTGGACGGCGCCGTGGCGGTTTTTGATGCAGTCCACGGTGTGGAGCCTCAGTCCGAAACCGTCTGGCACCAGGCCGACAAACACCATGTGCCGCGCATTTGCTTCATTAACAAAATGGACAGAGTGGGGGCGGATTTTGAGGCCTCCATTCGCTCCATTCACGAGCGCCTGGGTGGCAATGCCTGCGCTGTGCAATTGCCCATGGGAAGCGAAGACAAATATGTGGGCGCCATTGACTTGCTGCGCATGAAGGCCCTCTATTTTGAGGAAAACGAAGAAACCTCCAACGAAAAAATTTTGGACATTCCCCCGGAATACATGGAGGCAGCCAAAGCCGCGCGCCTTCAGTTGCTGGAGCAGGCAGCGGAGGTGGACGACGCGTTGATGCTTAAGTTTCTCGAGGGAGACGGCAGCGACATTGGCGAGGAGGAAATATGCGCGGCCTTGCGCAAAGGCTGCATAGCGTTGAAACTGTTTCCGGTGCTGTGTGGCTCCTCCCTGAAACACCGCGGCGTGCAGCCCCTCATTGACGCCATTGTCGACTACCTCCCCTCCCCCCTCGACATTCCCCCCATAAAAGGGAAAGTCCCCAAAACCAACGCAGAGGTAGAGAGAAAAACATGTGACGAGGCCCCTTTTTCAGCGCTGGTTTTCAAAATTATGTCCGACAATTTTGGCCCCCTGGCTTTTGTGCGCGTCTATTCCGGCATGCTGAAAGCAGGCTCCGTTGTTTATAACGCCTCCAAAGCAAAGCGTGAGCGCGCGGGGCGCCTTGCACAAATGCGCGCCGACAAACGTGAGGAACTCGACATGTGCCTGGCGGGTGACATTTGCGCCATTGTTGGCCTCAAAAATGTCACCACAGGAGACACGCTTTGTGTGGAAGGCCAGCCCCTGTTGCTTGAGAAAATAGACTTTCCTGAGCCCGTCATTGACTTGGCATTGGAGCCCAAAAGCCAGGAGGAGCAGGAGAAGCTGAGCCTTGCTTTGCAGAAGCTGGCATTGGAAGACCCTTCCTTCCGCGTGCGCACCGACGAGGAGACGGGGCAAACCATTATAGCGGGCATGGGGGAGCTGCATTTGGAGATAGTGGTGGATCGCTTGCTGCGCGAATACAAAGTGCAGGCCAACGTAGGAGAGCCGCAGGTGGCCTATAGGGAGACGGTGACGCAGGTGGCGGAGGGGGAGGGCAAATACATACGCCAGTCCGGCAACAAAGGACTCTATGGCCACGTGCGGCTTCGCGTGGAGCCGGGCGCAACAGGTGAGGGGCTGCAGTTTGGCGGTGCGGTGGCGGAGGAGGAAATTCCTTCGGAGTTTATTCCCGCCATTGAGCGCGGCATTGTGGAAGCCACCAGCTCCGGCATATTGGCAGGCTACCCTCTGGTGGACATGAAGGTGACTTTGCTTGGAGGCAGTTTTGACGAGCAGGACTCGGACGAAATTGCTTTCAAAATTGCAGCCTCCATGGCTTTTCGCGAGGCCTGCAACAAAGCCATGCCGGTGCTTTTGGAGCCCGTCATGAAGTGTGAGGTTTTGACGCCGGACGCCTTTATGGGCGACGTTATTGGCGACTTAAATGCGCGGCGCGGCAAAATTATGGCCATGGCCCCCCGGCACGGTGTGCAGGCCATTGAGGCCGTTGTGCCCCTGGCGCAATTGTTTGGCTACGCGACGGACTTACGCTCCAAAACGCAGGGGCGCGCTTCCTTCTCCATGCGCTTCGAGCATTATGCCGCCTTGCCGGACAACGTGGCCAACACCCTCATTGTGCGTTTGCGGGGCTATTGAGGGCAGGGGGAGGTGGAGGGGCGTATATTCCACTGACAATGCCATAAGTTAAAACATTTCCCTCCTTTTTCCCCTGCGCAGCTTTTCCAGCGAAGTTAGGCCTTTTTGAGAATGGCCGTGCTGCTGGAGGAATGCAGATGAAGGTAGTGAAACTGCTTGGGTTATGCGCACTCGTGGCAATGGGTGCTTCTTGTAAGTGTGGCAGAGACAACGCCGACGAGAAGCCAAAGCCACCGGCAGGGCCACCCGCAGAGGCCGAATGCCTTGTAGGCAATGACAGCTTATGTGGTGAGGGCTATGTATGTGAAGCCATACCCTGGGGGGGAGGGGTAGGCACCTGTAAAGACGTGGCCCCGTGCCGCGTCGGCAACGACAGTGCCTGCCCAGCGGGACAACACTGCGTGGGCAACAACAACCAACCCGGCGCCCCAGGCAGCTGCGAGGACAGGACACGAAACAGCACCGAATGCCATGTGGGCGACAACACCCCATGCGAAGAGGGCCACTACTGCGAAGGCCCCTCCACCGGGCTTTTGGGCACTTGCCAGCCCCTGCCCGAAGAGCCCGAGTGTTTTGTCGGCGACAACCGCTGCCCCGCATGGCAAAACTGCGCAGGTTATGGCGGCAACACCCAACGCGGTTTTCCGGGTTATTGCCAGGGCACACCCGCATGCCACGTTGGCGACAACAGCCCCTGCCAGCCCTGGCAAAGCTGCGTGGGGTATGGCGGCCTCAACCTCCTCAACTTCCCCGGCTACTGTTATGGCCTCCCCGAATGCCTTGTCGGCGACGAAAGCACCTATACGCCCTGGCAAGAATGCGTGGGTTATGCGGGCAACGCACCCAACGCCCCAGGTTATTTAGAAGACAAACCCGAATGCCGCGTGGGCGACAACAGCAACTGCCTCGCCTGGCAAAGCTGTGAGGGTTATGAAAGCGACACCCCCAACACCCCGGGCCATTGCGTAGACACACCCGAGTGCCGCATTGGCGACTCCAGCTGCCCCGAGTGGCAAAACTGCGTGGGTTATGGCGGCAACAATGAAGACGACGCCCCAGGCACCTGCCTGGGAGAGCCCGAATGCCGTTTGGGCGAGGGCGGCTGCTTTGTGTGGCAAAACTGCGAGGCTTATGACAGCAGCACGGAAGACAGCGCCCCGGGTTATTGCACAGGTACTCCGGAATGCCTCGTAGGCGACGACAGCAACTGCCCAGAGTGGCAAAACTGCGTGGGTTATGGCACCCACAACGAAACCGGACAGCCGGGCACCTGCCAGGGAGAGCCTGAATGTTTTGTCGGTTTGGGAGGCTGCCCTTTGTGGCAAAACTGCGTGGGTTATGGCGGCAACGAAGACGGCACCCCAGGCGCTTGCACAGGCACCCCCGAGTGCCTTGTGGGCGACAACAGCTGCGGGACGGGGAAAATATGCGCGGGTTATGGCGGCAACAACGAAACCGGACAGCCGGGCAGTTGCCAATATGAGTTTCCTTGCACGGTGGGGGGGGAGGAGTGTGAGGCATGGCAAATATGCGCAGCTGCAGACGAGACGCCGGGCAGCCCGGGCCATTGTTTGGGCACACCCGGGTGTTATGTAGACGAAGGCGGTTGCCCTTTGTGGCAAAACTGCGTGGGTTATGGCGACAACACCCAGGAGGGCGCCCCGGGTTATTGCACAGGTGAGCCCCCATGCCTCGTAGGCGACGACAGCAACTGCCCCGAGTGGCAAAACTGCGTGGGTTATGGCACCCACAACGAAACCGGACAGCCGGGCAGCTGCCAGGGAGAGCCCCATTGCTTTGTAGGCGACAACAGCAACTGCCCCCCATGGCAAAACTGCGCTGGCTACGGCGGCAACCACACAACCAACGCCCCAGGCTATTGCGACGGCAGCCCCGAATGCCTGGTAGGCGACTTGAGTTGCCCCGCATGGCAAAGCTGCATAAGCTACAGCACCCAAAACAACCCTGGAGAGCCGGGCACCTGCCAGGGAGAGCCCCATTGCCTCGTAGGCGACAACAGCAACTGCCCCCCCTGGCAAAACTGCACCGGTTATGGCGGCAACAACACAACCGACGCCCCAGGCTATTGCGACGGCAGCCCCGAGTGCCTGGTAGGCGACTTCAGCTGCCCCCCCTGGCAAAGTTGCATGGGTTATTTCAGCCAAACCCCAGCGGCCCCAGGCGCCTGCCAGGGAGAGCCGCAGTGTTTTGTCGGCGACAGCAGCCCTTGCGGCGTTGAAGCTTATGCCTGCGAGGGCCTGCCCGACGCCCCCCATGGAGAGCCGGGCGTCTGCAAGGACGTGGCCGAGTGCCGTATGGGCAGCACAACCAACACCTGCGACGAAACCAACCAATATGCCTGCGAGGGCCTAAACAGCCAGGAGGAGGGAGCGGCAGGCACCTGCAAAGACGTGGCCCAGTGCCGTATGGGCAGCACAACCAACACCTGCGACACAAGCAACGACTATGTTTGCGAAGGCCTAAGCAGCCAGGAGGAGGGAGCGGCAGGTTTCTGCAAGGACATGTCCGCGTGCCGCGTGGGCGACAACAGCCGCTGCGAAACCGGCGAAGTATGCGTGGGCAAAACGCACTCCGGGCAGAATGCCGCCGGCACCTGCGAAGAAGACACCCTGGGCAAGCCTTGCCCTGAAGATGATACGCGCTGCATTCCCGGACAGGTATGCGAAAGCAGCACCTGCATTTACGGAGAAAGAGACGCCCAGGGCCATGTGGTGTCTACACTCAGCAACTTCCAACTCCTCACCGGCGGCCAATTTGTGGTGCCCCTACGCGCCCACGGCGCCACCCAAAACAGCCCGAATGCAGGCTGGGTGGGCAAAGCCGAAGCCCAAATACACGCCCTGGCCCGCGGGCCCAATGCACATGAGGACTTCTTCGTGGAAACACCCCTGGGCCCCCTGGAGACAGGCGCATGCAGCGCGGACTGCAACCCGGAAAACACGGAATGCCTGTGGACATGTTTATTGCCAGAGGGTTGGGCGGGGGAGGAGGCGGAGGTGGAAGTGGTTGCAGCGTTGGGGGAGACGGCCCCCCAGGTATGGGTTTACGCGTTAAGCTCACCGCCTGCGCTTTCCATTTACGCCCCCTCCTCCGCCGTGCTGGGCCACCCCCTAAAGGTATGCGCCTTCGCCAAAACCACCGACGCCCCCATGGGCGGCATACAACGGCAAAACATACAGGTACTCAGCGGCGCCGGCGAGTTAACCTTGCTGTGGGCAGAAGACATGCTTAGCCCCGCAGAAATGTGCTGGACAGCGCTTTTGCCCCCAAGCTTAACACCCAACAACAGCATCAGCCTCAAAGTGTCGGCCACGGCTACAGACAGCGTCGGCAACACTTCGGCTGCCTCTTATGAAGAGACGCTGCTGCTGGTGGGCATTTCCTGCGAGGTGAATGTTTCGCCCGCAAGTGCGGTGAGTGCGCCCCTGGTTTTTGTCAACGGCCGCCTGGCTTTTGCTGCGGGAAACAACCTCCACTTTTTTGACGTTAACAACTGCGCCCTTCTCCCAACCAGCCTGTCGACGGGTGCCATACAAGGCAGCATGGTGGCCGTAGGCGCTTACCTGGCGGTGGCCGCCAGCAGCCCGGCGCGCCTTTTAATTGTGAATGCGGCGACACCCGTCATTATGGGCAACACCATGGCCTGTGCCGAAAAAGATGGCGACATTAAAAAACCGCCGCTGTTTAACAAGGGCCTTTCGCTGCTGGCTTTTAACACCGCCCAACCGCTGGCAAACCCCACCACAACCCCCGTGCGTTATGCGGCGCCTACCAATGAAGCGGACGGCAACAATTCAACGTTGGTGGCTTTTACTCCCTCGGACTCCAATGCCAAGACGCGTTGCGTTGCAAGCAACAAAACCGGCGCCACTGCCGTGTTAAACACGGCGCATGCCGTCAACAACCAAGCCTTTTTTGTCTACGGAGAAACAAACGGAAACAAGATGGAGGTGCTGAGTTTTGTCAACGGAGAATTGACAGACGGTGTCGGCGCCGACGGAGTGCCCGCGGGAGTCCCCACGGGCATTGCCGTCAACAACGCGGGCCAGGTGCTGCTTTCTGCCAACATTTCCACCGCCATGTATTCGCTGCGCCTCTGGCAAAACTGGGCCTCGCCCCTCTACAGCGCCCTTGCTGTCCTCCACTTCTCCCCCCCCGTTGTGGACAGCCAAAACCGCGTATATGCCGTGGGCTACGTCGACGCTTCCACGCATGTGTTGCACCTCCTAAGCGCCAACTTAAGCAGCATTTCCAGCATAAAACTTCCGTCGGCTGCCGCAGGCGGCATTGTGGGCAGCCCCCTCATTGGGCAAGCGCCACCGGGTGAGGACTACACTGAAATATATGTCGTCAACAGTGACGGCCGCGTGTTTGGTTTTGAGTCCAGTCCGTCGGGCATGTTGAGTTTGCTGTGGACTGTGGAGTTGGGTTTTGCGGTTTCCCCTTTGGCGCAGCCGGTGCTTTTGCCGCACAGTGGAGGAGGAGGCACCCTCTGGGTGGTGGGGGCGCAGGGCCAGGTACGCAGCATACGCGTAGGCAGCGAAGGCCTAAGCCGCACGGCGGCGTGGCCCAAGGCTTTCAGAGACAACTGCAACACCGGCAGCAGGCAGGTGACACCCAGCAACATGCCGGGGTGTTTCTAAGTGTCTCTTTTGCCCTCCGGGCGGGGGTGTCTTGTCGCCTCCGGCGAAGTTGTTTCTTCGCCCTCCGGGCGCCGTTGCCTCCGGCGGGGAACTTTTTGCGTGCACAAAAAGTTCCACAAAAAGTGCACCCTGCCGGGGGCTTTTGGCACAGGAGTAAGTCCCCTTCACTCTTTCCTCAAACTCCAGCCAAAAG
>Ga0209737_10000350_pt1 | contig 40521 bp, 34 predicted proteins | sample TergutCu122P3_FD_187284 | JGI IMG/M metagenome (GOLD analysis project Ga0209737, IMG submission 187284) | Cubitermes ugandensis P3 segment gut microbial communities from Kakamega Forest, Kenya - Cu122 P3 (SPAdes) (version 2) | ecosystem: Host-associated > Arthropoda: Insects > Digestive system...
ATTTTTGACAAAAAGCCGTCTGCAAAGGTAAAAACCTGTGTGTGATTTTTGGTGTCCAAAGTATCAATTGCTGTAATAGACACATTATCAAAGGTGTAAGTACCTGCTGCGCGTAGCCAGTCACAATCACATTGAAGGTCAAATTTTAAATCCTCTGTGAATTCAAGCGATGCACCTTTTAAGCAAGGTTCAAACGTCTCCGCAAAACCTTTCATATTCGTGTTACCGCCATTTAGATAAATCGCAGCAATATTCCAAGTGCCGATATAGGTGTTTTCTGGGTCAAGTTTAATTCTTTTACACGCTGAAAACACAAATAAAATCGAAATAATAAAAATAATATTTTTCATTTTGCAAAAGTACAAAAAAAATTGAAAATTAAGAATTAAAAATTGAAAATTATTTTTTGCATCTAACTCCATACCAACCGAATTCTGCAAAGCGGTTTGTTTTCCGAATTTATAATCTCGCAAAAGTTTTTGTCTTCTTTTTCCTTTGTAAAAATGGCAACTTTTTCGCCAAAAAGTGCTTCGTGCATATAATTTACATCAAAACGAACAATGTTTTTTTGCTTAAATTTTTCTAAATCAAGTGTATCAAGAAACCATTGCACATACTTCATTGAGTTTGTGTGTTGATTGAAATCAATGTCGGAATAAACAACTGAGTGATAGGCGGTTGCAGGAATTTCGTGGACAAATTCGCCAACTTTTACCGCTTTTTCTATGCCTGAACCGATGCCTGTTGCGGCACGTTTCCATTCGATTTTGTTGTCCAGATTGAAAGGTCGTCGCGTGGTCAGGTCAATCATTGCCCAAATGGACGTTGCAGAGCCGATAATTTCATCATTTTTGTCAAAAATTTTAAAATTACGCGTGGTGAACATTTTGCTGTAATCTTCCACCCAAGTTTCTATGCTAAACGGCTCATTTTGAGCGGGGTAAGATTTCATTTCAATAGCAAAACGTGAAAGCACCCAAGCAAGATTTTCTTCCATCAATTTTTCCCAACCGAAATTATTTTGCGTAGCCGCATTTCCTGCTGTGTTTAGAATATAATTTCCGAGTGCAATAATGGTTATTCGTCGCGTAAAATCAACATCTTGCGGTGTAACCTCAAAGGTAAATTTGTGATTTGTTTTCATTCTTCTTCATATTTATTTCGATTCAAAATTGCCTCTTCTATTAGCGCAAGTATCGTTTTAATAGAGCGATAACTCTCGCCGCCCGCTGCGTTGCGATGCCCGCCGCCTTTGAAATCGGCAGCCATTTTATTTACAGGGAAATCACCTTGCGAGCGGAACGAAAGTTTGGTTTTGTCCTTGTCTTGACGAACAAAAACCGAAATTTCAATATCTTTTATTGAAAGCGGAAAATTGACAATGCCCTCAGAATCACCAACTTGATAGTTAAATTTGCCTAATTCTTCAAACGAGAGCCAAATAACCGCCGCTTTTTGTTCGGGGTAAATCTTCATTTTCTTCGACAGACAATAACCCAAAAGCCGCATTCTATCAACCGAACTTGTATCATAAACTTTTCTGTAAATCTCATCTTTGTTGATGCCGATTTTCAAAAGTTCTTGAATTATAAAATAAATCTCTGGACTTTGCGAGTTGAACGAAAAATTGCCTGTGTCGGTCATCATTCCCGTATAAATGCACTCTGCCGCCGACAGCGTAATTTTTTGGAACATACCCAAACGGCAGATAAATCTGAAAATCAACTCGGCAGTTGAAGCAATTTCGGGATACGAAATTTTGACGTTGCAAAAAATGTCGGGCTGCGGGTGGTGGTCAATCAAAATTTTGTCGCCCTGCGCATCTATGGCGGTGGTTTTCAGTCCGTTGATGCGATTCATTACGTTGAAATCAAGGAAAAAAAGCAATTCCGCCCCTTTGATTGTGTTTTCGGCTAACTCTTTGTTTTCGGTAAAAATAATGATTTTGTCGCTGCCGTCAAGCCATTTTAGGAAATCGGGAAATGGGTTTGGCACCACAACGGAAACATTTTTGCCCAATTCCACCAAAAACCAATACAAGCCCAACGCTGAGCCAAGCGCGTCTCCGTCTGGCGATATGTGCGTAACAATCACGATGTTATTGTGTTTGTTGAGCAATCTTTGCGACTGCTGTATTGCCTCCTCTGCAATAATTTTTGATAACATATTTATTTAGTGGTTAGTGGTTAATGGTTAGTGGTTATTAGGTTTGTTTTTATTAACCATTAACCACTAATTACTAACATTAATTTAAAGTTCCTTTGCCTTGTCTGATAATTATCGGTTCATCTTCGGTACAATCAACTATTGTTGAGGGCGTGTTGTCGCCGTAACCGCCGTCAATTATCAAATCAACCGCATTTTCGTATCTTTCAATCAAAAGTTCGGGGTCGGTTTCGTACTCCGAAATTTCGTCTGCAATTTTTACCGATGTTGTAAAAATCGGGTTGCCCAACTCCTTGACAATCTGCGTGATAATGTTGTTTTCGGGAACTCTGATGCCGATTGTATTTCTGTTTTTAAGAATTTTCGGAAGATTGCTGCTGCCGTTGAGAATAAATGTAAATGCGCCCGGAAGATTGCGTTTGAGCAGTTTAAAAATATTGTTGCTAACTTTTGCGTATGTGCTGATATTACTTAAATCGCTGCAAATAAGCGACAAACGTGATTTTTTTATGTCAATATTTTTGAATTTGCAAACTCTTTCCACTGCCTTATGTTGAAAAACATCACAACCTATAGCATAAATCGTATCGGTAGGGTAAATTATTACGCCACCATTTTTGAGAACTTCCACCGCTTTTGCAATGCACTTCTCGCTTGGGTTATTTTCATAAATTTTAAAAAACATAATTTTGAATTAAGAACTAAAATCATATCTAGCCAAACCAAAGTTAGAACAGCACTTATTAGATTTTTTCAAATAGAGGAATATGTTCTTTACTTCTGATTTCTTCAATTTTTCTAATTGCCCAATCTTCTGTAAAACCAAATGATAGCAGTCTTCTTATAATATATTCGTATGATGACCCTCGACTTAGATAAATTTTTATCCTTCTTTCTGCTTCCTTTGGATCCATTTGCTCCTCCCTAACAATTAATCTCCTATCTTGTCTTATTTCACTTTTAAGTAATTCATAATCTCTTCTAAGTTCCATAAAATCTTTTTCAGAAATTGTAATCTTATTTTTTTCAATATCTTTTGTATCTAAGAACGCAGGCAAAACAGAACTAATAGGTGACTCGATAGTTTCCTTTATAGAATTTTCTATTTTTTCTTTAAGTAATTGCCCCCAGTTAGGATAATTTTTATCATATTCAATTACTCTCAATGCTCTGAGGTCAAAAGGAACGTCTGTCATTGAATTTGTAACTAATATTGCTGGTTTTGCCAATGAATGTGCAAGACCCAATTCATAAAAAACATTAGGGTTTTTATCTGTTAAATCCGCTAATACAATTTTTGCTTCTTTTGTATAAGTCCAAATGTCTTGAACTATTGTACTTGGACGATATAAATCGTCTGCTCTTTTTGCACATAAGCCAACCGCCTCAATGGCTGGTTTATAAATGTCAGTGTAATAATTATCAAAATAACTACCAAAAGGCATTATTACAAAACAACTATCAAGTTTTTTAGAATGGTCTGTTACTTTTGCCATATTTTATTTATTTTTAATGTTAATTTTTCGCAAAGGTACAAAAAAATCTTAACAAGAAATAAATTTTCTATAGTCCTGCCAAAAGTTTTTATAAGATTTTGTTACAACATTCGGATTTAGTATTTCTAAATCAATTTTTTGTTTAAGAATGGCGAATGACATTGCTATTCGGTGGTCGTTGTAGGTTTCGATTTTGGGTTGTTTTTCGGGTTCGCATTTTTCGCCGAGCCATTGCAGAGAATTTTCGGTTTGGGTTAGCAGAAAGCCGCATTTTTTCAGTTCATTTTGTAGCGCGTTGAGGCGGTTGCTCTCTTTTATGCGCAAATGCTGCACACCCGAAAAATTGAATTTTACGCCTAACACACAGCAAGTTACAGCCATTATAGGAACTAAATCGGGGTAATTTTCAAAATCAAAATCAAAATTTTTTGGCAAAACAAAATTTTCTTTTTTTTGTAAAATCAAATTATTTTTTTCAAAAACATATTTTATTCCAAATTTTTCAAAAATATCTTTTACAATGCTATCGGGTTGGTAACTATCTGAAAATAAATTTGTTAGCGTGATTTTTTGTGTTTTTTCATTTGTTGCCAAAAAAGCGTACCAAAACGCAGCAGCATCCCAATCGGCTTCTGCTTTAAACCTGTTAAGTTTTAAAAACTTAACAGGTTTGTCTTCCGAAAAGTATTTTTTATTTTTAATGATTATTTGATTATCATTTACTTGCACTTCAACTCCGCAATCTTCCATTATTTTTTTTGTTAGTAAAATATATGGAAACGAGGCGCAATTTTTTACGTTGATTGTTAAGCCGTTGGTGAAGTTTGGTGCAATCAGTATTAACGCGGAAATGGTTTGACTGCTGTTGGAATTTTCGATTGTTAGTTCGATGTTTGGGTTGAGCGGTGTTTTTGTACAAATTTTTATTGGCAGAAAACCAATTTTTCCACAATATTCTATGTCTGCACCCAAAGTTCGCAGCGCATTTACTAACGTATCTATTGGGCGGCTTTGCATTGATTCTGAGCCGATTAATAGCCAATTTCCAACCTTTTGCGTTAAAAATGCAGCCATAAACCGCATTGCCGTTCCCGAATTTTTGATGTCGATTTTTGAACACAAATCCCACGAATTACACAAATCTTCACAAATTATATTTTTTTGGTTTATTTTTTTTGTGTTAATTTGTGTTTTTTGCGTAATTTGTGTTCTTTCCACCAAAGACAAAACTTGCGACAACACTTTTGTATCATCGCAAGAAATATCTTTTTTGTTTATAAAACTTTTTTCGCTCAATTTTTCTATTATCAATGCACGATTGACAATACTTTTTGAGGCAGGAAGATTTATTTTTCTTTCATAGATTCCCATAAAACCGAATTTTTCATTACCACCCAAGCGTCTTTTGCCCAAGTGCCATCGCCGTTTTGCCCGCCGACAAAGTAAATTTTCGTCCTTTCTTTGTTCAAAGCCGCTTGAATATTTATTCGCGGAACAAAAATATTTTCGTTTGCAATCATATTTGGGAACGGCAAACGCCAAGACATACCAAAATTATCTGAAACATAGAAAAAGTCATTGATAAGCAGTGCATTATCTTGTCCGCCAATCATTAAAATATTGCCATCATATTGAATTACGCAAACATCTTTTCGAGGCGAAAACCAAGTACCTGTTGAGCCGAGATTTGCAAAAAATGTGCCGTTTTCGGTGGCAAAAACCGCCGTGGTTAAGTTACCGTTAATATCTTCACCGCCCACAAAAAACACTCGCGGGTTGCCGGAAGAGCCGTGTGTATGGCAGATTGCAGCGTTACTAACAGGGAAACCATTAGGCAAGGTTAAAATTCTTTGCCATTGATTTTCCGCAAATCTATGTAAGCCCAAATCGCCTTTTGTTATTCCAAAAATTTGATTATGCAGAGCAAACAGCAGATTATCAACGCTTCCTAAAGTTGCTGTTTTTTCTGTCCAAGTAATTCCGTCTTTGGAACTGTAAATTTTATTGCCTTGCGCAATAAATAATGAATCGTTTGTCTGAAAAATGTATTTTATATCGAAAGTGTTCGGAAAGCCCGTCAATGTTTTTGGTTCCCAATTTTGCTCATCTTCGCAAACATACGCTTTAACCACGCCGCCGACTTTTAGGTACAAAAACTGTGTTGTATCAATCACAACCAACTTTTCCGCCGTTGCGTTTTCGCTGTAAATATTCTGTCTCGGTATCCAAGTGAATAAATTAGGGTCGTTTTGATGAATATTAACCACTACCTCGAAAGTTTTTGTCGTTTCTCCGTCTGCCGCTACGGTTATAATTCTTACAGGTTCCGAAAAATCAAGCGTATCGGGTTTGCTTGGGTCAAATCTTTCTATTATGGTGTCCTTTGTTTCGATTCTTATCGAAGTCAAAGAATTTCCGCTGATAACAGGAATCAACGAATCGGGCTTTGTTAAATACGGCAACGAATCAAGGTTTGTAAGAAGTACATAATCTTTTCCGTCTGCGTCTTTGAGTGTCTCTTTTGTGAAATTAACGTTCGGAATAGAGGTTTTTGTGGCACTTCTTACCCTAAAAGTAATGTCCGCATTTTTAGATGTTTCGGGTGGGTCTGTCTTCAAACAAGCGGTAAAACCCAAAGCAATAATTGATATTGCAAGCAAATAATATTTTCTCATTTTGATTTATTTTTTATTTTTAAAAAACGTGCAAAGTTATAAATAAATTGTGTGTTTTGCAATGAAAAAACAAAAAAAGTGCAGAATAAATTCCGCACTTTTGGTTAATTCGCTGAAAATCAATAGTTTTCTGCCATAATTTCAAAATACGCTTTTTCGTGCGAACAAACAGGACACATATTCGGTGCTTCTTTGCCAACTTGAATATGTCCGCAGTTTGAGCAATGCCACATTTCATCGCCTTCACGAGAGAAAACGATGTTCTCTTCTACGTTTTTGAGCAATTTGCGATAACGTTCTTCGTGCGTTTTTTCAACAGCGCCAACGACATCAAACAAGAACGCAATCTTTGCAAAACCCTCTTCGCGCGCCTCTTGTGCCATACGAGCGTACATATCTGTCCATTCGTAGTTTTCGCCTGTGGCAGCGTCCAAAAGATTGGTTGCGGTGTCGGCTATTTCGCCGTTGTGCAGTTGTTTGAACCAAATTTTTGCGTGCTCTTTTTCGTTATTAGCGGTCTCTTCAAAGATGTTTGCTATTTGCACAAAACCCTCTTTGCGCGCTTTTGACGCATAATAAGTGTATTTATTCCGAGCCATTGACTCGCCTGCAAAAGCGTCTTGCAGGTTTTTTTCGGTTTTTGTTCCTTTTAATTCCATAAATTTTAGTGGTTAATGGTTAGTGATTAATGGTTAATTTGGTTGCAAAGATAGAAATATATTTTTATAAAAAACCACAAATTTACATTTTTTTTTATTTTAATTTGAAAATTCGTGGTTAATTTTGTTAATCATTAAACTTTAATCATTAATCATTGACTATTCCTATCATTGTTGCAGCAGAAACCTTTTCAATTTTTACATTGACCAAATCTCCGATTTTTTTGCTCGATTTTGGAAAAATTACAACTTTATTTTGCGAAGTTCTGCCGAAAAAATCATCTCTTGAACGCTTGGAGTAGCCCTCTACAAGCACCTCAAAGGTTTTGCCGATATCGCGTTTGTTGCTTTCCAAACTTAATTCGTTTTGCAGGGCGATAATTTTATTTAACCGCTCAATTTTTGTCTCTTCGGGAATGTTGTCAAGTAGATTTTTCGCCGCAAAAGTTCCGGGTCGTTCCGAATATTTGAACATAAAAGCGGTATCAAAACCGACTTCACGCATTAAAGATAATGTGTCTTCAAAGTCCTGTTCGGTTTCGCCCGAAAAGCCGCAAAAAATATCTGTGCTAATTGCCGCATCGGGCAAAATGCGCCTGATTGCAACGATGCGGTCAAGATAAAATTCGCGCGTGTATTTGCGTTTCATTAAATCAAGAATATGATTGCTGCCGCTCTGCACAGGCAAGTGAATAAATTTGCACAAATTCGGGTATTTTGCAATGATTTCCAGCGTTTTATCGCTCATATCTTTTGGGTGCGAAGTGGTAAAACGTATTCGCATTTCGGGTACAGCAATAGCGACTTTTTCAAGCAGTGCGGGGAAATCAACAATGTCTTGGCTCTTGGTTCTTGGTTCTTGGCTCTCAAATCTATACGAATTCACATTTTGCCCCAACAACGTAACCTCTTTGTAACCATTTTTTTGCAAATCAACTACCTCATTAACAATACTTTCCACATCTCTGCTGCGCTCACGTCCGCGCGTGTATGGCACAATGCAATAAGAACAAAAATTGTTGCAGCCGCGCATAATCGACACAAAACCCAAAATCGCCTTGCCAATTCGTGCAGGCATCACATCTTTGTAGGTTTCGGTGGTGGAAAGTTCAATGTTAATCGCCTTTTCGCCACGTTCTACCGCACCCACAAGATTGGGTAAATCGAGATACGAATCGGGTCCTGCCACAAAATCAACGTTGTGCTTTTCGATTAATTCGTCTTGCAAACGCTCAGCCATACAGCCGATTACGCCGATAACCAAGTTTTTCTTTTTCTTTTTCAACGAATTAAAATATTGCAGACGAGCCAAAACCCGCTGTTCTGCGTTATCTCGCACCGAGCAGGTATTAACCATAATTGTGTCTGCATCTTTCTCATTTTCAATTAGTTGATAGCCGTCCGACAGCATTATCGCCGCCACAACTTCACTATCAGCAACATTCATTTGACAGCCATAAGTTTCTATTTTCAAATTCTTCATATCTCAAAATTTTAGTGCAAAAGTACAAATAATTTACGATTTTTTTTGTCTTAAAATAAAAAATAATAAATTTTTTTCTAAATATTTGGTAATTAAAAAAAATAGTTGTAATTTTGCAGTCCTTTTTGAAAAAGAAAAATAAACCATTAAATAGTTGAGTAACAATGAAAAGAACATTTCAACCCTCAAACAGAAAACGCAAAAATAAACACGGATTCCGTGAAAGAATGGCATCGGCTAACGGCAGACGCGTGTTGGCTTCACGCCGTGCAAAAGGCAGAAAAAAACTGACTGTTTCTGACGAATACACTCTTAAAGCGTAAGATTGTAGAAAAAAGCGAGGTTTTTACCTCGCTTTTTTAATTCGTAATTATTTTAAATTAATTTTCTTGTCTTTCGGATACCTTACCGTATATGCAATTCTAAACTCTTTGCTTTCACCGACTTTGAGGTCGAAGTCCCAAGTGATAATGCCTGTTTCCTCGATGTTGAAAGTGGGCGTAGTTGTCTCTTTATCAAGCAATTGTACTCTTATATCTCTTTGTGTAGAAATTGGGTATTGCTCTTTGAGAGTGAATTTTATTGGTCTGTTTTGGTTGTTTTTAACAACGATTTTGTATGCCAAAGTAACCTCTGTATCGCTGCTGAGTGTTCTTACCCTTGAAAAATTGGTCAGCAATTCACGTTTTACCGAAATACGCTTGTCTGTGCCGAGCGTAACCGAAAGCACCTGATTTGTTTGCGCAGTATTCAAAAAAGTTTGCCCTACATAAGTGCCGTCATAAGTGATATTCGCCATTCCCGACAAGATATTGAGTTTTTCCCAGTTCTTGAAATCGGCGATTAAGAAGACGTTTTCGTCAAGTTTTGGCGCAGCATAATACTTATATTCGGCTGTTAATTCATAATTTTTCAAATCAATAATTTGCTCTTTGCCATTGCCCGGTATTGAATACGGAAGATTGATTGCAAATTCCATTGAAAGATTTTTTTCTTCTGTAATAACAAAATCTTCCATTTTTTTCATTGTAATTAAAACAACACCATTTGCACCACGAGAGCCATAAAGCGCTGTTGATGTTGCATCTTTTAAGACTGTTGTACTTTCAATCATTGAAGGGTCAATAGAACTAATATCGCCGTCAAATGGAACACCATCAACAACATAAAGAGGTTGAGTAGATTGAGCATAGCCCATACCTCTTATTCTAATATCGGAAGTTTCTGCTGCAACTTCATCATAGGTAATCATATTTTGTTTTGCAACAGATGGAGGTGGGGCAGGTTTAGCAGCATAACTAGAACCACGACTTTGCACAAAATCTAAAAACCAAGTTGAAAACAGCGGCGCATTTTTAGTTCTTGACGGCGTAGCGGTTGATAATGTGATATTTACTCTGTTCCAATCAATGCCTGTGTTTTGGCGCACTTTCGACCTGCCTCTGAGTTGCACAGGCTTTGAAACATCATTTATTATCATATCGTAAAACGGCGTCCAACTTGCCGAAGGTGTAAAATATGTAATCGTAACAACCGCGCTTGTGGCATACGAGGCAACCAAATTTAACTTCAAAAGTCCGTTATAAACGCCTTTTTTGCTCTGTTCTTGACTGATTTGACTGCGCAGCCGAGTAAGCGTTTTATTAAGGTCATCTCTGAGTTTTGTGTCGGCAGCGATTGATTTTTCAAGCGAATTTGCCTTTGTGTTGTAAAATTCGAGATTTTGCGTAAGTTCGGCAACCGAAAGCCCTTTTCTTATAAAATTGTTGTTGGTTGCAGCGCTGCCGCCGAGATTGGTTTCAACACCTTTTTTAAGCAAATCGAGCGAGGTAGAATTAATTTTGATAGCAGTTGCGAGCCGTGCAATTTCGGCAGTGCAAAAATCAATGCTGTCTTGCAATTTTTTTACCAAATCGGACGATTTTTTTTCCGTCAGATAGTCGTTAGTAAATTCCGAAGATGCCACCATAACGCTGTTATTTACGTTGATTTTCAGCGAATTGATGTCAATGTTCGGCGTAAGTCCCTCGAGCGTAATTTCGTTTTCGCCCTGCGTGAGAGTAACATTTGCGGTGTGCGTCAGTTCTGCACCCGAAAAATAGATTGTCGCTCTTTTAAGCGATGTTTTTGTGTTATCAGCAAAAATATTTACCGAAAACATCAAAATTAATGAAATAAACAGATACTTTTTCATATTGATAATAGTTAATAAGTTAGTAAGTTAATAAGTTGCTGTCATTTAGAGCGTTGAGCGAGAAATCGGGTTGTGTCTTCTGCTGTCAAAACGCGATTTCTCGTTATCACTCGAAATGGCAGGTTGTTTCATTTTTTAATTTCGACAAAATTACAAAAAAATTTTGTAATAATTTAATTATTTTGTTTGTTGAAAAGTTTAATGCAAAAAAATCGTAAATCGTAAATCGTAAATCGTAAATATTTATTAACTTTGCAGCCCATATCTTAGTTGTAAGTAATTAATAATTAAACAAAAATATAGAAAATGAACAACATTGTCAAAACTGACGTATTGATTATCGGCGGCGGACCTGCGGGACTTGCAACGGCGATAAAATTAGCCGATTTGTTGAAAGAAAACGGCTTGCAAAAAGAGATTTTGCTCGTTGATAAAGGGGCAAATATCGGCTCTCACATTCTTTCGGGCGCAGTGCTAAAACCTAAGGTTTTTGGCGAATTGCTGCCCGATGTTAATTTTGAGGAAATTCCTTTTGATTGCAAAGTTGCAAAAGACGGAATGTATTTTTTAACAGAAAAATGCAAATTCAAAATGCCGTTCCACCCGCCGTTTATGAGCAACAAAGGCAATGTTTGCGCATCTTTGGGCGAACTTTGCAGATTTTTGGCTGCCAAAGCAACCGAAAAAGGCGTGCAAATTTATTCGGGCTTCGCAATGAGCGATATTTTGTACGAAAACGGCAAAGTGGCAGGCGCAAAGTGCATTGACACAGGCGTTGACCATCACGGCGAAAAAATGGAAAACTTTGTTGAGGGAACTTCCGTTTTTGCAAAATTGACCATTTTTGCCGAAGGAACACGCGGAAATTTGGCAAAAAAATTGATAGAAAAGTTTGATTTAGAGCGCGATAGCAACCCGCAAATGTATTCGCTCGGCGTAAAAGAACTTTGGTCTGTGCCCGAAAACACTATTAAAGCGGGTGAAATTTATCACACAATGGGCTACCCTGCAAGTGCTGAGGGCGTGTTTGGCGGCGGCTTTATCTATGGCTTGACAGACAATAAAGTTGCTATCGGTCTTGTTCTCGGTCTCGAAGCCGCAGACCCAACATTCGACACTTTTAAAGCGTTTCAGATTTGGAAAACGCACCCATTTGTAGAGAAATTTATCAAAGACGGAAAAATAATCGAAGCAGGTTCAAAAACCTTACCCGAAGGTGGCTATTATTCGCAACCAAAATATTACACCGACAATGCAATGATTGTTGGCGACAGCGCGGGTTTCCTCGCAATGCCCGCTCTCAAAGGCATTCACTTGGGAATGTATTCGGGAATGGCGGCAGCGCAAACGGCTTTTGAAGCGTTACAAAAAGACGATTTTTCGAAAAAAACGCTGAAACTTTACGCAAAATTGGTTAAAAAAAGTCCGATTTACAAAGATATGTACCCTGTGCGCAATTTCCGCGCGGGTTTTGGCAAAGGTATGATTATGGGAATGTTCCATTTTGGCACTCAGATAGTTACCTGCGGTGCGGGCTTGTTCGGCAAACTCAAGGCGCACAGCGACAGCAGCGAAACAAAACCGCTTTCAGAGGTGAGAAAGCCATTATACAAAGATAAAACCGCAAATTTTGTTCCGCAATACGACAAAGTTACAGACGTGTTCTATGCGGGTGTTAATCACGATGAGGAACAAGTGCCTCATTTGCAGGTAAATAACCTCAAATCGTACAACGAAATTAACATTCCAAACTTTGATGCACCGTGTCAATACTATTGTCCCGCAGAGGTTTATGAACTGCACACCGACAAAAACGGACATCGCGAACTGCGCATTCACGCCGAAAATTGCCTGCACTGCAAAACTTGCGACATCAAAGAGCCCGCAGACGGCATCACTTGGAACGTTCCAAACGGCGGTAACGGACCTGATTATAAAAATATGTAATTTCAATTTGAAAATAAAACAATTAATATATGACAATTATCACGTTAATTAAACAAGTGCCTTTGCCTTCGGAAATGCGAATGGGCGAGGACGGAACAATGGACAGAACAAAGGCGAAGTCCATTATCAATATCGACTGCCAATTTGGTTTGGAGGCGGGTTTGCAGTTGAAGAAACATTACCCCGATGCAAAAATGGTAGTGGTTTCTATGGGACCACCGCCGTTTGAACAGGCGTTGAAAACTGCGCTGTCAATGGGCTATGACGAGGCGTATCTGCTGAGTGACCGCAAACTCGGCGGCTCGGATACTTACGCTACTGGCTTGGCTATCAGCACTTTGCTAAAAGATTTGGGCTTTGACAAAAACAACAAAGAGAAATTTATCGTTTTCGCAGGCAGGCAGTCGTCTGACGGTGATACGGCGCACGTTCCCTCGCAAGTGGCTGAGGTTATGGGACTTCCGCAGGCAACTTTTGTTGAACGAATTACACCAAACGCAGACGGCACAATTACCGCTCGCCGTATCATCGAGGGCGGTTATCAGATGTTGCAACTGCCGATGCCGTGCGTGATTTCTTTCACACCCACAGGTATTAAACCACGCAAAGCGTCTTTGGTTGGGGCAATTAAGGCACGCCACACAGACATTGACGTGAAAACCGTTGATGATGTTAAAATGTCGCCAGAAAACCAAGAATTGATTGGCGTAAATGGCTCGCCAACAAGGGTTTCGGGTATCGAAAATATTGAGTCAGATCGCCCGCCGATTGTTATGGCAACAGGTTCAAACGAAGTGCAACTTGTTGATTCTCTGATAGAAAACTTAAAAAAAGGCGGCAATGTTTTGGTGAAAAAAGAAGTGAAAGAGAAAAAAGAAGCCGACACTTCCGATTTTGAGGTTATTGATATTCGGAAAGATTTCAGAGGAATTTTGACTTGGGTGGAAGTCGTGAAAGGCGATATTTCACGTCCTTCTTTGGAACTTTTAACTCCTGCTCGCAATTTGGCAAATGAACTTGGCAACGACACCAAAATCACTTCTGTTTTGATAGGAAAAGACGTTAAGCATTTGGTTAAAAAACTCTTTGAACACGGCGCAGACGAGGTGATTGTAGTAGAAAATGAACGTCTGGAAGAGTATTTGATTTTGCCGTTTGCAAGCATTATTACGCAAATTATTCGCGAACGCAAACCCGAAATCGCGCTTTTTGCAGCCACAACAGCGGGTCGCGAACTTGCGCCACGCATTGGTATGAAAACCGGCTCGGGTGTAACTGCTGACTGCACTGAACTTGTGATAGGCAATTACGTTGATAGAAAAAACAAACAGGTTGTTTATCCGATTTTGCATAGTCGCCGTCCAACTTTTGGTGAAAGTAAGTTGGCAACAATTCTCGGCTTTGTTTGTCCGCAAATTTCGACAGCGAGAGCAGGCACATTTGCCGTTCCTGAGTGCGTAGAAGGCAAAACCGGCAAACTTACCGAGTTTAAACCCGAACTCAAAGAGGGCGATTTTATAACAAAAATTCTTGAAACCGTGCGCGGTGAAGGCGGTTTGCAGTCGCTTTTTGATGCTGATATTATCATTGCGGGTGGTCGTGGAACTTGTATTGACGAACTAAAACTTGTCCAAGAACTTGTTGAGACGTTAAAAGAAAAAGGTTTGAAAGCAGAATGGGCTTGCAGCCGTGTGGTTGTTGATAACGGCTTTGCCGAATATGCCCGCCAAATCGGACAGACAGGCAAAACGGTACGTCCAAAAGTATATGTTGCAATAGGTATTTCGGGTGCGATACAGCACATTGCGGGTATCAAAGAAGCAGGCAAAATCATTGCTATCGACCACAACCCAAAAGCGAATATTTTTCGTTATTCCGACTTCGGCATTTGCGGCGAATATCAGGACATTGTGCCCGAGTTGATAGAAAAAGTAAAAGAGGGTTGGACTTTTGGGGTTGAAGTGAAATAAAGTTTCAAAATAATAAAAAAAGGACTGCAATTTTTATGCAGTCCTTTTTTATTAAAACACCCATCCCATTGATATTCCGACAATCGGAAGTAGAACATTTTGTCTTGAAGAAACAGGGCGTACTCCAATTGGTCTCCCGTAGGTATCTCCGTAAATTTTTTCATAATCGCGATTAAAACCAAAGCCATAACCAAAACCAACAAAAGTGTTATAGAAAAAATCAGAATAAGTTGTGCCTTGCCAACCGATTATAAAAGCAATATCGTGGAAGTTCGAAAATTGTCTGTATTTGTCGCCGTTGAATTTTAAATTGGAATTGTAATTTCTAAAACGATAAAGTGGTCCAATATAAAATCCGTCCATATCATCGCTTTGCTTTGGGAAAACTTTTAGAGCAAGTTCGCCCATAAAGCCCGCGCTTACCGAATTGTCCCCACTGAAAATCGAACTATTGTCAAATTTCCAAAGACGATAAATTTCGTAGTACAAATCAACGATGGTTACACCTGCTCCGCCTAAAACGTGCAGATAATCATTGAGTTTGCGCTCGTAATTAAAAAGTATTGCACCGCGCCCAATGGCACCCATATTCCACGAAACAGCGTTTTTGTCTTGTACAGAAGTTCCTGTTTTTTTGACGATTGTGTCGTTGTTGCTGTCAAAAACGATAACTCTTTGTGAAAAAACGCTCAAAGAAACAGCAAAAAATAGTGTTGTAAAAATGATTTTCTTCATAATATTTTTTTATTTAGTTAATAATCAATTATTTATAAAAATTTATTTATAAAAAATATTAAATGCAAATGTAAGTAAAATTTTGATAAAAATTATTATCTTTGTCAAAAATTTTTATTAATTCAAAAAAACTAAATTATTTATGAGGAAATTTATCTTTTCATTAATCGTACTTGGCTTTGTATCAAGTAATTATGCGCAAGAAGTCAAAATGACTATGAGCGATACCCAAAAAGGCGATAGAATGCTTCGTGCTGGGCGTGTTGGTGACAAAAACTATGTTGTTACTTACAATTTCAAAGAGAGAAATTATGCTTTGAACATTTATGACGACAATTTGAAATTGCAGAAAACTTCCGTTTTTAAAGAGAGAGGTGGCGAAAAAAGCGGTATGGCGGGCAAAAGTTTTGACTATCTGAACACGCTTTTTATGAAAGACAGGATTTTGATTTTTTTCACAACTTTTGAGAAAAATTCAAAACAGCGTCTTTTGATTTGTCAAAAAGTTGATTTGAACGGCAAATTTGAGGGCGATTTTACCCAAATTGACGAAATTCAAGCAAAAAGAAAGACAAATTCGGGTAGTTTTGCGGTCTATGCAAGCGAAGACAGCACGCAATTTTTGGCGTTGCAACTTACTCCTTACGAAAAAAATGCAGAAGAGGAAGTTTTTGTTACAACTTTTGACACGAATTTAAGAAAAATTGCTGCAAAAGATGTAAAATTGCCTTACAAAGACAAAAATACGCGCGTTGTTGGTGCCAGAGTGTCGAACAAAGGTGATGCGTTTTTGCTTGTAAATGTATTTAAAGAGCGCAAAGATAGAACTAAAGGCGATGCTAACGATTTTTATTCTGTTATCGGCGTAAATCTTGCGTCAGACAAAGCGTTAGTTGAGTATAATTTGGATATGAACAGGAAAAATATTACTGATGTTGCCATAAGAATTGACAACGAAAACAATCAAATTTTGACAACAGGTTTCTATTCAAATATCAAAAGCAATGCGATTTGGACAAAAGATATTGATGGCTCGTTTGTGATGAGAATTGACATTGACAGCAAAAAAATTGTTAATGAGAGCCAAAAGGACTTTCCAAAACAGCTTGTTAATCAACTCGCAGGCAAGGACTTAGATAAAAAAGTGAAAGATGACAAGGGAATTTCAACTACATTCGACATTGTCGGTTTGTATAAACGTGAAGATAATTCGATGCTGGTAACTGCCGAAAGCAATTGGATTGAGAGGCGCACGGTTTGCAGTAACAGCGGTTGCGTAACTTATTATATCTATCATAATCGCAATATTCTGTTAATTGATGTTGCGCCAGACGGACAAATTAAATCATTTACCGATATTCCAAAAAGGCAGGTAATGAAAAATTCAAGTTTTTATCTGTCGTTTTTGACAATGCAAAAATACAACGATTTTATTTTTGTGTTTAACGATAGTCCGAAAAATATTGATAAAGAGATAGTTAATGTCAAAGACGTGAAGCCGATGAACAACCCTAAAAAAGCAACTTTGTCGTTTATTCGTTATTCGGCTAATGGAAAATTATCGCGTGAAAATGTTACTTTTGACAAGAAAAGTAAAATTATAGTTGCACCAAAATTTGGTGTGAAAATTGGCGAAGGTAAATATATTATGCCTTATTTTCAAAAAAAACAATTTGGTATTTTGAAATTGGAATTTTAAATTTTTTAACAACAAAGTTTTTGCAGAATTGCAGAATTACAGAAAAAAAATGTAATTTTGTAATTCTGTAATTTATATGTAAGAATTATAAAAAATGAATATTGAAAAAATAATTGCAAAAAATGTTTGCCAAGCGGTAAAAAAACTCTATTACGCTGATTTTGAAGAAGATAATGTTGTTATTCAGCAAACAAAAAAAGAGTTTGAGGGCGATTTTACAATCGTAACTTTTCCTTTTACGAAAATTGCAGGCAAGTCGCCTGAAATTATCGGTAACGAAATCGGCAACGAACTTGTAAAGTCTTGCGAGAATGTCGAAAATTTTAATGTGATAAAGGGCTTTCTAAATCTTGTTATTGCTAAGAAATATTGGATTGAAACGCTCAACACCCTCAACGCTGGCGCGGATTTGCAATCCGTGCCTACATCTGAAACTGCGCACCGATTGCAAATCGGCGCGAGCGAGGAAAAAGGTTTGATGATGATAGAATATTCCTCACCGAATACCAATAAACCACTGCATTTGGGGCATATTCGCAACAATCTTTTGGGTTACAGCATTGCCGAAATTCAAAAAGCAAACGGCTGGAAAGTACTGAAAACCAACATTGTAAATGACAGAGGAATACATATTTGCAAATCTATGTTGGCGTGGAAACTTTTCGGTAACGGCGAAACACCCGAAAGTTCGGGTATCAAAGGCGACCACTTGGTTGGAAAATATTATGTGATTTTTGATAAAGAGTACAAAAAGCAGATTAATGAATTGATTGACAAAGGTTTGACAGAAGAAGAGGCAAAAAAATCTGCACAGTTAATTCTGCAAGCGCAGGAAATGCTTGTAAAATGGGAATACAACGACAAAGAAACGCGCGAACTTTGGCAAAAAATGAACTCGTGGGTTTATGCTGGTTTTGGCGAAACCTATAAAAAACTCGGCGTTGATTTTGACAAAATCTATTATGAATCAGAAACATATCTTGTCGGAAAACAGGAAGTTGAGCGCGGTTTGGAACAGGGAATTTTTTACAAAAAAGAGGACAATTCCGTTTGGGCTGATTTGACCGCTGACGGACTTGACGAAAAACTGCTTTTGCGTGCAGACGGCACTTCGGTTTATATTACGCAGGACATTGGCACGGCAAAACTTCGTTACAATGATTTTCCGATTAACAAAATGGTCTATGTGGTTGGAAATGAGCAGAATTACCATTTTCAAGTACTTGCAATTTTGCTTGATAAATTGGGTTTTGAGTGGGGAAAAAATCTTGTGCATTTCTCTTACGGAATGGTGGAACTGCCCGAAGGAAAAATGAAATCACGCGAGGGAACGGTAGTTGATGCGGACGATTTGATTAAGGAAATGGTTGAAACCGCCTATCAGACCACAAAAGAACTCGGCAAACTTGACGAAATGACCGAAGAGGAGGCGCAAAATATCGCTCGAATGATTGGTTTGGGTGCGTTGAAATATTTTATTCTCAAAGTTGCGCCCGTAAAAAATATGACTTTTAATCCCAAAGAGAGCATCGATTTTAACGGCAATTCTGCGCCGTTTATTCAATACACGCACGCACGAATTAAGTCAATTTTGCGCAAGGCAAATGAAAACGAAATTGTTTTAGAAAAATGCGATAATTCGCTTAATATTAACGAAAAAGAGAAGTTTTTGGCACAACTTTTAGCGCAATTTCCAAATGTTTTGCGCGAAGCGGGTGAGAGTTTCAGCCCTGCGCTGATTGCAAATTATTGTTATGATTTGGCAAAGGAATTTAATCAGTTCTATCACGATTTTTCAATTCTAAAAGAGAAAAACCTAAAGGTTAGAAATTTTCGCCTGCAACTTTGCAAAGCCGTTGCAATGGCTTTAAAAAATGCAATGGGGCTTTTGGGAATTGAGTTGCCCGAAAAAATGTAAAAAATAATTTTAACAATCTAAAAAAATAAAAACATTATGAAAAAGACACTTTATACTTATTCAAAAAAAGTAGATTTAATAAAACAAACCTTACTTATTTTTATTTTGCTCATTTCTTTTGTAAATTGCTCATATGCTCAATTAACTTCCTTATCCAGCCTTGAGTTTGAAATTTTTGATGGTGAGGCATCAATTAATCCCTCTGATAAAAATTATTATATCTGCCCATTTCCACATTCTGGTGATACCAGCACAATATTCGTTTATTTATTCTTATTTTGAAGGTAATATTGAGACTATAACAATAACTAACCGAACAACATACGAAACTATGATAATTAAAACGGATAGGAGTTATTATAATAGAGAAAAAATAAAAATAATTTTTAAAAAGGGAGAATACGATTTATATGATAATAATATCCTAATAAAATAAATTTATAAATATCAAACCATATACTCATTATTCTTTCATAAATATTTGATAAGCAAAAAATATAAAATCGTAAATAATTCTAATGGAATTAACAAAAAAGCAAGAAAATAAGATGATTGATGCTGCTTTTGCCGATTTGATGAAGGCATATTCGGCATCAAATCATAAGGTAAAAACCGAGTTGGTAACGCGGGCTTTTGAGTTTGCACGCAGGGCGCACGATGGCGTAAAGCGGCGTTCAGGTGAACCGTACATCTTGCACCCAATCGCTGTGGCGCAAATTTGCGTGAGCGAAATCGGGCTTGGCTCAACCTCGATTTGCTCTGCGCTGCTGCACGATGTGGTGGAAGATACCGACTTTACCATTGATGACATCAAAGACCTTTTCGGTGAAACAATCGCCAATATTGTTGATGGTTTAACCAAAATTTCGGGCGGAATTTTTGGAGACAACACCACAGAACAGGCAGAAAATTTCCAACGGCTTATTCTTACCATTCCAACCGACGTACGCGTGATAATGATAAAAATGGCTGACCGACTGCACAATATGCGTACGCTTGACGTAATGTCGCCGATAAAACAACAAAAAATCACAGGCGAAACACTCTATATTTACGCGCCGTTGGCACAACGTTTAGGCTTTTTTAAGATTAAAACCGAACTCGAAAATCTTTGTCTAAAATACCAACAACCCGATGTTTATGAGGACATTAAACGTAAAATTGAGAAAAAAATACCTAATTTAGACAAGCAGTTTGAGGATTTTATTTTACCGATTAAAGAAAAATTAGATGCAAGAGGTTTTAATTATAATATTAACAAAAGAATAAAATCGCCTTTCTCGATAAATCATAAGATGACAACCAAACACTTGAGTTTTGACGAGATTTATGATTTGATGGCGGTAAGAATTATTATTGACCCGAAAGAAAATCAGGACGAAAACGATGTCTGCTGGTCTGTTTTGGGCATAATAACCACTTTGTATATAGAGCATCCAAACAGAACGAGAAACTGGCTCTCGAACCCAAAGCCCAACGGCTACAAGTCGCTGCATCTCACAGTTATGCAAAAAGGTGAGGAGAGAGGTAAATGGATAGAGGTGCAGATACGCACTCGAAAAATGGACGAAATTGCAGAGCGCGGTGTGGCGGCGCATTGGAAGTACAAAGCGGGCGTTCAGGGGCAGGGTGATTTTGACGAGTGGTTTCAGTCGATAAGGGAGTTGCTGGAAACAAAAAATATCGACTCCGTGGCACTTGTCGATAGGTTTAAAATGAACTTAGAAACAGACGAAATTTTTATTTTTACACCAAAAGGCGACATCAAAAAATTGCCTGTAAATTCCACTGTGCTTGACTTTGCCTTTTGGCTGCACACGGAAGTAGGGACGCATTGCATTGGGGCGCAGGTAAATCACAAACTTGTGCCGATAACGCAAAAATTGCACAGCGGAGACCAAGTGGAAATTTTGACTTCAAAAACGCAGATCCCGCAACAATCTTGGCTCGAAATTGCAAAAACACAAAAAGCGCAAAACATTATTCGTACGCTGTTACGCCCAAAAATGAGCGATTTGCAGAAAAAAGGCGAAGAAATGCTCGAAGAAAAGTTTCGCAAACTTGATATAAAAATGAATGATGGCGCAATTAAATCGGTGTTGAAATTCTTTGAATATCAAAAACTTAGAAAGTTTTATATTGATTTGGCAAATGGAAAAGTTGATATTGAAAAAATTGAGAAAAAACATTTTAAAGAGAAAAATCAATCTCTGCTTTCTTGGCTGAAAAATCCTTTTGCAAGCAAAGAAAAAGATGCTGATAGTCAGCCATTTACAATAAAAGACAAAATTCTTTATATTACTAAAAAAGATATAAAATCGAATTATATAAAAATTGCTCCTTGCTGCAAACCAATTTTGGGTGATGAAATTATCGGTTATTTTGAAGATAAACAACACGTTGTTATTCATAAAGTGGAATGTCCTGTGGCACAGCGACTTAAAGCGCATTTCGGTAACAAAATTATTCTTGTAGATTGGCAAAAAGACAACGATTTTTTGTTTTCCGCAACGCTTTCAATTGAAGGAATTGATAGACAGGGGCTTCTGCGCCAGATAATTAAGGTCATTTCGGAAGACATAAAAATCAATATCAAAAGCGTAAATTTTGACGTAACCGAATCAACTTTTACAGGACTTTTAACTATATACGTTCACGACAACGAAGAAATTGAGCGACTCAGCAAAAAACTCAAAAGCATTAATTCGGTCAGAGAAGTGAAGAGAATTAACAATTAATTTTTCACAAAACTATGCGCGATTTTTTTTCAAAAGCAGTATTTTTCCGATTATCAGTAGCGTTGATAATCGGAATTTTATGTTTTGAAGTTTTAAAACTGCCGTCAGTTTTGTTTGTTGTACTTTTGGTTTTGGGCATAGGTTTGATGCTCTTTTTTGCAAGCATAAAAACCATTAAAAGTCGCTACAAATTTGATTTTATTTTCGGTATTGGTTTTTTGTTGATGATTGTATGTTTTGGTTACTATTTTACAAGCCAAAACGCTGAAAATCTGAAATTTAATCATAACGACCAAAAAGGAATTTATAAGGTCGTACTTACCGATTTTCCTTCTGAAAAAGCCCGTTCGGTACTTGTTTATGCCAGAGCAAAAAGTTTTTCCGATTCCGTAAGAACTGAAAATCTTGATGTGAAAGTTGTGCTGTATCTGCAAAAAGACAGCAATGCCCTGAATCTGGAAACAGGCGATAAGTTGTTAATTTCCACCATTTTATCTATGCCCAAGAAGAAAAATAACCCTAATGAATTTGATTACGGAAGATATCTTTTGCGCAAAGGAGTTGTTGCTTCAGGTTATGTTGCAAGCGGAGATTGGCAAAAAATAGGTAGAGATAATTCGTTTTCGTTGATACGCACCGCCCAAAAATGCCGATTGTATCTGCTAAACATTTACCGAAATATGAATATTCCAGACGATGAATTTAGCATAGCCGCATCATTAACTTTGGGTTACAAAGACGCTCTCTCGCCCGAACTGCGCGAAAGTTTTAGCGCAACAGGCGCAGCGCATATTTTGGCGGTAAGTGGTATGCACGTTGGAATAATTTTTATAGTGCTGAACTTTACCTTATCTTTTTTGAACAAAACCGAAAAAACAAGGCGTTATAAATCGCTGATAATCATTATATTACTTTGTTTTTACGCATTCATAACAGGGCTTCCACCTTCGGCTTGCCGCGCAGTTTTTATGTTTTCACTTATGTCGTTTGGCAGCGTAATTTCTCGCAAAACATACACCTACAATTCGGTTTTTTGTTCAGCATTTATTTTGCTCATTATCAACCCAATGTGGCTTTTTGATGTCGGGTTTCAGTTTAGTTATTCGGCGGTTTTGGCGATAATTTATTTTGAGCCAAAAATCTCTAACTTGCTGACTATCAAAAATAAACCGCTAAAGTATTTGTGGCAATTAACATCGGTTTCGATTGCGGCACAACTCGGCGTAGCACCGTTTGCCCTCTTCTATTTTCACCAGTTCCCGCACTACTTTTTGCTCGCAAATTTCATTGTAATTCCCGCTGCAAGTTTAATAATATACTCTGCGTTTTTCCTTTTTGCAGTAAGTAAAATACCGATTTTAAATATTGTCGCCGCTTTTATTTTAGAGTGGGTCATAAAAATTATGATTTATGGAGTAAAATTTGTTGAAACACTCCCTAATTCTTTAACAATCACTTGGTTAAGCAATGCAGAACTATTTTTGTTTTATATGATAATTATTACAATCGGCTTTTTATTTTACAAAATAAAGGTTAAATATTTGGTGGCTATTGCGGTTTTTTCAATATTATTTATTATTTCAATTTTAACTCATAATGTTGATAATCAAAAACTTAATCAACTAACAATTTTTAATGATAACAAAAATTTTACATTAAATATTATTGATAAAAATCAAAATTTTGTTTATGCTTCTGATTTTGAATATGCGGAAAAAATTGCTGAAAACTTTTGGATTAATCGTTCTTGTAAAAATCCTATTTTTGAAGAAATTGACACAACGGAATTTGTAAAAATTATTCAATTCAACCAACAAAATTTTGTAATTCTCACTGATAGAAAAATTTTTAGAAAATTACCCGAAGAGCCATTAGAGGTTGATTATCTTGTAGTTAATAAAAATATTTATCCTTCAAATGATATTTTTGAAAAATATTTTTCCCCAAAAACACTAATAACTACAGGCGATGTTTATGAAAATAACAACAAAAAATTTGCCGTTTTGGCAGAAGAAAACGGCATAGATTTTTACCCAATTCGTGAAAAAGGGGCATTTATTTTGAGGGAATAAATCACTTTCTCGATTTAACATCAATCAATTTTACACCTATTCCTATCGAAAAGGAGTTAATCGGACTAAAATTAAGTTCATTTGAAGAAAATTTATAAGAAAAAACGTCCTGCATTAAATTATATCTTCCGTCAATAGTTACTCTTCCCAAATCAAAGCCAACCCCTGTTTCCAAGCCGAGTTGCCACTTGCGTGGCGTAGTTTCTATGTTATTCGCACCTTCATTTTTTGAGCCAACGTCAAAACGAAAACGTGGTCCAAGCATTATACGCAGATTGAAAAAACTTGTGCTGATTATCTTTCCGCCGAGCAGTATAGGAAGATTGATTGTGTTTAAATAAATTTTTTTCTTTTGCACTTCCCCTGAATTGTTTTGCTCTATTGTGACAGTGGAAAGCATAAAATTATACATCAATTCGGGTTGAACGAAAAAGCGTTTGCCCCCTCGCAAAAATATTCCTGCAGAAAATCCGTGAGCCGTCTCATTTTTAAATTTCAATCTTTCAGAATCAAAATTCCAATTTTGGTCAAAACCCAAAGAAGTGGTGTAGTTGCCCGCAAGCCCAAACGCAAACTGCGCAGAAGCGTTGTAGGATACAAGAATCAGTGATATTATGACAATTATTTTTTTCATTATTTTTTAACTTTTATTTTAAAACGCGAAATTACAAAAAATATTATATAATAGACGTAATTTAAAGATAAAAGTTTAAAAACTAAAAATAACGAATTACATTTTTTCTTGTAATTCGTTATTTTATCCATATTATTTGTGCTAAAAAGCACTTTTAAATTAATTACTCATTTTCAGTATATTAACCTCTGCTTCTGAAAGAAATCGCCATTTGCCTCTTGGCAGGTTTTTCTTTGTCAAACCCGCAAAATATACGCGGTCTAAGCGAAGAATTTTGTACCCGAGATGCTCAAACATACGGCGCACAACGCGGTTTTTGCCCGAATGAATTTCAATGCCGATTGTTTTTAAACTATCTTCTTTAACGTATGAAATTTCGTCTGCTTTCATTTCGCCGTCTTCAAGCATAATGCCGTCAAGCAGTTTTTGCATATCTTCTTGCGTGAAGTCCTTGTCAAGCCCGATTTCATAAATTTTCTTTTTATCGTGCTTTGGGTGTGTCAGTTTTGAGGTTAAATCGCCGTCATTTGTGAGCAGCATTACGCCAGTGGTGTTTCTGTCGAGTCGTCCCACAGGGTAAATTCTCTCTGGGCAAGCATTTTTTACCAAATCAAGCACGGTTAGGCGTTCTTGCGGGTCGTCCGAAGTTGTTACGCAATTTTTCGGCTTATTTAGCAAAATATAAACCTTTTTTTCGAGTCCAACAAGTTGGTCGTGAAAATGTACTCTATCGGTTGCAGGTATAATTTTTGTGCCGAGTTCGGTTACAATATTGTCATTAACTTTTACCACGCCTGCAACGATAAATTCGTCTGCTTCGCGGCGCGAACAGGTTGAAGAATTTGCCAAAAATTTATTCAAACGCATCGGTTTTGAATAATCAATAAACTGCTGTTTGTATTCAAACTGCTTCTTTTGACTGTATTTTGCATTTGGGTTATAATTTTCGTCTCTGTTGAATTTTTCGCCATAATTAGGTTTTCTGTAACCGTCTTCCTGATTGTTGTAACTCGGTTTGCGGTCGCCGCTTTGGTAGCGATTATTGGAATTCTGACGATTTCCATAATTGTTATAACTCCGTTGTTGATAACCACCTTCTTGATTATTGTAACTTCTTTGAGGACGTTCCGAATTGTTGTCGTAACTTCTTTGCGGTCTTTCGCCGTTGTTGTAGTTGTTGAAACTTCTCTGCGGACGTTCCGAGTTGTTGTTATAACTTCTTTGTGGTCTGTCTTCGCGATTGTAGTTATTGTAACTCCTTTGCGGACGTTCAGAGTTATTGTCATAACTTCTCTGCGGACGTTCCGAATTGTTATTATAACTTCTCTGCGGTCTGTCTTCGCGATTGTAGTTGTTATAATTCCTTTGCGGACGCTCAGAATTATAATTGCTGCCACTGCCACCTTCTCTGTTATACGAGCGGTTCTCTTGTGTATAATTGCCGTTTTCGTCTCTCAAAGAGGGCTTGTAGGTGCGGTTTTCCCTGTAAAAATTTGGGTTAAAACTTGTGTTACGCGGTTGTGTAAAACGCTGACGGTTTGGACGTTGTCCGTTGCCGTTGGAATCATCACTGTTTCCTTTCGGCTGAAAATTGTTTTCGTTATTCATTTTGTAAAAATGTAAAAAATTATGTTTAAATTTCGGCTGCAAAATTACAAAAAATTTGCGAATAAATAAAATTTTTTATAACTTTGCCATTCAATTTTAATAAACATTTTTATTATGGAAAAAATTAAACGTTTTTTTAACTATCTGAAATACTTTTTGTTAAGTAAATATGGCTTTGGAATTATATTTGCGGCTTTTGCTGTTTGGGTGTTGTTTTTTGACACAAACAGCATAGCAGCGCAGAGAAAACTTGCCAAAGAAAATGCAGAACTAAGAAGAGACACTACCGAAGGTAAAAGAATTATTGACGAAAAGAAATCTCAAATCAAGGCATTGACTGATTCGCTCGAAGTTATTGAGAAATACGCCCGCGAACAATACCAAATGAAAGCAGAAAACGAAGACGTTTTTTTGTTTGATAAATAATAAAAAATATGAAAACAGGACAAACTCACACAAAAACAATTATTGTTCAAGAAAAAGATTCGGCTCGCGCTTTTGGTTCGGGTTGTTTAGATGTATTCGGAACACCCGCAATGATTGGACTAATGGAAAATGTGTGTCTCGAAATGACACGCCCTTCATTGCCTGCTGACAGTGACACGGTGGGAATTGAGATTAACGCTCAACATCTGAAAGCGTCACCAATCGGTGCTTCTATCACTTGCACAGCAACCATTATTTCTATTGACGAACGAAAAATTTGTTATGAAATCGAAGCAAGAGACACCTCAAACGATATTATCGGAACGGCTACGCATCAACGTTTTATAGTTGATATTGAGAAATTTATGAGAAAAATGCCAAGTGCCGTAGCACACAGATGATACAGATTTACACAGATAAATACAAATATATAAAACGCAGATTTTTAATTAAAAAAATCTGCGTTAATCCGTGTTATCTGTGTCATCTGTGTGCTACGGCACCGATTTACCAAGCCAATGCGCTTGCGCCGAGAATTGCAGCATCAGATTCAGGAAGACCTGACTTCAGAATTTTGACTTTTCCTTTCCAAATTGTCATTAAATTTTTTTCAAACGATTTTTTTAGCGGATTTAATAATAAATCTCCTGCATTCATTACGCCACCAAAGAGAATTATTGCCTCAGGCGCGCTGAATGCAACAAAATCGGCTAATGCTTTACCGAGGATATCGCCTGTAAAATTATAAACTTTAATTGCTAATTTATCACCATTTTTTGCAACATCAGCAACATCTTTTGAGGTAATATTAATCAAAACCAACTTACGCAAAGAACTCTCTTCATTAAATAATTCCTTATCTAAATTTGCATTTATAAATTCTCTTGCTGTATGCGATATTCCAAAAGCAGAGGCGTATGCTTCCAAACATCCTCTTTTTCCGCAACCACAAAGTCGTCCGTTGTAACGGTCAATTCCAATGTGTCCGAGTTCGCCCGCAAAACCATCGTGTCCGTACAGAACTTTGCCGTCAATATAAATTCCCGAACCAACACCCGAACCAAGCGTGATTTCTATAAAACCTTTCATTCCTTTTGCAGCACCGTATTTTTCTTCACCAACAGCAGCAGCATTTGCATCATTTGTAATGATGCAAGGAAGTTTTATTTTTTCTAAAAAAAGTTTAGTAAATTCGATTTTTTTGTCTTTGCACCAAGTTAAATTTGGTGCATTTTCTATTGTCCCTGTGTAATAATTAGCATTTGGTGCACCAATGCCGATACCGCAAATTTGCTCAATCATAATATCCTGTGGAATAAGATTTTTTACAGCATTCGCCAAATTTTCGATGAATTCGTTTTCATCTTTGGTGTCATTACTAACAATTTTTGTTTGTACAATAATATTGCCAATATTATCTACAATACCGATTTTTGCACTTTGCGCACCGATGTCAATTCCTACTACATATTTTTTTCCCATTTTTATTTAATGTTTAATGATTAATCGGAAATCGTAAATCATTTTTTTTGTTTTTGAACACGAAGACATAAAGGCACGAAGACACAAAGTTTTATTAAAAATAAAACTTTGTGTCTTCGTGCCTTTATTTTTATAAAATTATTTTTTTTCATTGAATATTGCAGATAAAATCGTAAATTAACTCTTACTTCATTTTTTCTTTAAAAAATTCCGCACATTTAATATACAAATGTTGCCGTGTTTTTGCACCCAAAATGCTGTGATTTTTGTTTGTATATAGTTGCATATCAAATTGTTTGCCCTCTTCAACAAGTTTTTCGGCGAACATTAATGTATTTTGTGCGTGTACATTATCGTCTGCTGTGCCGTGAATTAAAAGCAAATTTCCGCTCAAATTTTCGGCTCTTTCCAAAAGGTTGGTTTTGTCGTAGCCGACAAAATTTTCCTGCGGTCTGTTCATAAAACGCTCTGTGTAAGCGGTATTGTACAACGCCCAGTCGGTTACGGGCGCAATGGCGATACCCGCTTTGAAAGGGTTGTTTTGGTCAGTCATACACATAATAGTTACTAAACCGCCATACGACCAGCCCCAAATTGCAATCTTCTCACTATCAACGTATGACTGCTTTGCAAAAAATTTTGCCGCTTCAATTTGGTCTTGCGCCTCAATAATTCCGAGTTTGCCGTAGGTAATATTGCGGAAATCTCGCCCGCGTGCGCCTGTTCCGCGCCCATCAACACAGGCAACAACAAAACCTTCCATTGCAAAATAATGCTCAATATCAATTTTCCAACGATTTAAAACTTCCTGCGAATTTGGTCCCGAATATTGTATTAAAACAAGCGGGTATTTTTTATTTTTGTCAAAATTTTTCGGTTTAATTACCCAAGCGTTAAGTTCAATATTATCAGAAGTTTTTAAAGTAAAAAATTCTTTTTTCGGAATATTAAAATTTTCATATTTATGTTTTAGAACAGAATTATTTTCAATTTCTCTCAAAATTTTACCCGAATTATTTGCAGCACTAATAGTTGGTGGTGTATCGTTATTTTCAAAACTGAAAAGTGCATATTCAAAACTTTTTGAAAAAACCGCTCTATAAACGTCATTGTAAGGTTTGAAAATGTCAAGCCAGCCAAATTTTCCATTTTTTGAATAACAAATACTGCGCCCTGTTGGCGAAGTAATTGCTGCTTGAAAATATGCTGTTTTAGATTTTTCATCATAACCATAAAAATTGGTTACGTCCCAATTTCCTTTTGTAAGTTGCTGTTTTTCAATGCCGTTTGGCTCAAAAAGATAGAGATGCCGCCAACCGCTTTTTTCACTCATCAGCACAAAAGAGTTATCGGAATTGAACTGCACGACATCAAAATTTTGGTAGTCGGAAAAGGTCTGCGAATTTTCGGAATATAGCCGTGTTGCGATGCTTGAACGAGGGTTAAATGTCAGTAAATCAATCTGTTTTTGATTGCGCGAAAGTTTTACCGCCGCCAACGCATCGGAAGTCGCCGTCCATTTCATTGTCGGAATGTAAAAATCCTCGCCGTCAATTTTCATCTTTGTTGTAGTGCGGTTTTCAACGTCATACACCCACAGCGACACCTTTGAATTTGCCGTGCCTGCCTTCGGATATTTAAACGTTTCGAGCGTTGGGTAAGTGTCGTTAAACCACTGAAAACTAAACTCTTGCACTTCTGTTTCGTCAAATTTCACAAACGCCAAAAGTTTGCTGTCGGGCGAAAACTCAAAGTAGCGAATATTGTTAAATTCCTCCTCATAAACCCAATCGGGCGTGCCGTTGATGATTTTATTTTTTGCGCCGTCTTTGGTAATTTGGCTTTCGGTTTCAAAGTCCAACCTTTTGAGAAACAGGTTGTTATCTCGCGCAAAAGCGATAGTTCTGCCGTTTGGCGAAAAATACGCCATTTGCACCCTGCCGCCCTCTGTCAGCGGCTCAATGCGCTTGCGAAACACGTCATAAACGTAGTATTCAGCAGTAAAACTGCGCCGATAAATCATTTTTTTATCGGTTGCGATAAGAATTTTTTGCTCGTTTTGCGAAAATTCAAAGAAATCAATTTTCTTAATAGGGCAGTTGGCAATTTTTTCCACATTAAATAATGTGTCGGTCTTGGTTGAAGTGTAGTATTTCGCCACAATCGCCTTGCCGTTTTCCGAAATTTCGGCGTATCGGTTGTCGTTCAATTGCACCACATTAAGCAAATTTTTTGCCCGAAATTCGCCATTTGTAAGTGCGCGCAAAAAGTCGCTGCTTTGCGAAAAAATACTTATCGCACTGAATGTCAATAAGATAGAGAGAGTGATTTTTTTCATATAGATTTATGATTTTAATTTCTGCGAAGTTACAAAATATTTTTATATAAACCCCTCCGCTACACTTCGTTTCGCTCGTCCCCTTAAATTAAGGGGACATTTTAGGTGCTACATAAATTTTATTTTTTTCTGTCATTTCGACCAATGGAGAAATCTGCTGTCAAAACGAGATTTCTCCCGTTGGTCGAAATGACACGCTATTTTTTTGTTTGTACTTCCTCAACTCTCCCCTTTAATAAAGGGGAGATGTCCGAAGGACAGAGGGGTTAAATTTCTATTTTTTCTCAAACGCTATTTTATACGCTTTTAGATAATAATCAAAAAATGTGTCCCAATGGGTTTTTTGAGTAATTTGCTGTGCTTTTTTGGCAATGGTTTTACGCTCGGTTTCGGTTTTTTCGGCAAAAGAAATAATCTGCTCGGCAACGCTGCTCATTGCCTCAAAATAATTGTGGTCGTTGCGCTCAATAACAGCAATTCCGTTGCTAATATCTTGAAAATGAGGGCAATTCCATTGTCCAAAACCTGCTAAATTTGTGGTAATTGTAGGTACAGCAAACACTGCGCTTTCCATTGGCGTATAACCCCAAGGTTCATAGTATGACGGAAAAACCGTCAAGTCGAAACCGATTAACAAATCGTAATAATTTTGTTTGAAAACGCCGTCTTTTCCGTTGAGATACACAGGCGCGAAAATTATTTTGACCCTCTCGTGTTCGCCGTTTGTGAAGCCGTTACGCCTCAGAGCATTCATAACCGAATCGTTGCGCTCCTCCATTAGAGGCGTGGTGGTAAAATTGCTTTTTTGGTTGGAATTATGATTAATCCACGCAGGCACCATTATAAAAACTACGATTTGACGTTCCAAATTTTGCTTTTCCACGATATTCAACGCATCAATAAAAACATCAATTCCTTTGTTTTTGAACTCGTAACGTCCTGATGTTCCGACAAATAGCGCGTTTTCACAAATTTTATAGCCGAAAATTTCGTTTGCAACATTATGCAAAATTTTTCGTGCATTTTTTCTTGCAGCGGTAAATTTTGCACCCTTTGGCACAAAATCATCTTCAAAACCATTCGGGGTAACAATGTCGGGTTTTTTGTCGAGCAAAGCCGCACATTCACAGGCGGTTATGTTGCTGACAGTGGTAAAGCAATCGGCATTATGCGCAGCAGATTTTTCGGAAGAGTGTTTCGCTTCAACATTCAACTCTTGCGACATTTGGTCACCGTTGTAGAACGGCAGGTAGTCGTACAGCGGCTTGTTGTTGCCCGCAATGGAACGCCCGACTGTCGTGGCGTGCGTTGTGAAAAGCGTTGCCACTTTCGGCAAAAACGCTTTGAGATACAACAACCCAAAAGCAGTTTGCCACTCGTTGAAATGCGCTGCAACCTGCTCATTTTCAAGGTTATAAAATCTGTAAAAACTTTCTACAACCATTCCAACCGAATAGCCGAACATTGATGAATCATCATAATCGCCGTAGCCGTGCAGCGAATTTACACCGAATTTTTGCCAAAAATCGCCGTAAATTTCATTTTTGCGGTTAAAAAGTTTTGAGAAATCAACCAAAATTGCTAATGGTCCCCCCGGCACCTGCCAACGCCCAACTCTAACGGCAATTTCGCTATTATTATTCACAAAATTTGTCCAGTCAGAAAACTCGTTTGTCGGCACAAAATCCAATGCCTCGCTCTGCTGCCAAATATCAGGTCCTACAAAAAAAACTCTGTCTTTAAACAGATTTTGCATCGTTAATGCTTTGGAAGAGAGTACGGTATAAATTCCGCCAACTTTGTTACAAACTTCCCACGAAGTTTCAAAAATATACATTTTTTGAATTACGAATTAAAAATTATTGAATAACGATTTTTTGTCTAAAAAATGAGCGCAAAATTACAAAAAAAAATGCAATTTTGCAATAATCAGACATTTCATTTTTTTGAAAAATAGATACCAATTTCGCACCGAAGGTGCAATATATTTTAGCCCAATGCGTTAGCGTTGGTTTTTTAATAATTACACGTTCCGTTGCGCGCTGAAAGCGCAGCATAATTTGTGCGATTATAAATAAATGTGTTAAAATTTCACATAAAAACCCAACTCGTTGGGTTTGGGTTGGGTTATTTTGGGCTTGCAGTCCGAAACTAAAAACCTGATTACATTATTCAAACAAAAGAATATTTGTGTTCTGTTTAGGAGTAGGTTTTGCATTTTCATCATAACAATCTTTCAAATAATCTTTCAGTATTAATAGTTGTTGAGTTTTATCAAATACTTCTTTTTTTAATTCATCCAATGCTTTTTTTGCATTTTCCATTTTTTTCTCATATTTCATATTTAAATTTCCTTGCAGTATGGAAGTTGCCACTATTTCCCCTTTTTTTCCTCTTTCTAATTTGTTGTTGAGTTTTCCTGTTTTTACTGTATTTGCAACTATTGATATACCTTTTGCAGTATTTACTATTTCTTTTCCTTTCCTTCCTTCATTAAATTTAAACATAAAATCAGGGTCTATTCCGACTAATTCCACATAAACCTCGTCACGTGCAGAGTTTATTGTCTTTTCATCAATACCTAATTTAAGTAAATCTTCTTTTTTGTAAGCAAAATAGTTTTCTTTATCCTGATAAAGAACAAGGTCTTTTTTATATTTATTCAAAGCAACTATTTTTAGCAATTCATATTCAGGAATAAGTGCTTTTTCTTCAACATCTTTTATTTGATTATCTATTTCATCAGATAGTTCTTTCTTAAACTTCTGAAAATTTTCGTAAATATCGTTGTCATAGAGAATGTTACTTTTGTTTTTTCCTTCTATTGTTGAAAATTTATCAAGAACACATTCACAAAAATTTGGCATTAATGGTTGTTTGCAAAAATCAACAATATCTTTTTCTTCATTTTTAGGTTTTACTATATACTTACTTATATCATACGCATTTAACTCAGGAATTTGCGTATCATTTTGATTCTCTGGCGAATACCTGTTTTGTTCTCGTGGCGAAAGCGTGCTTTCTGCAATCTTGCTTATATCTTCAAAAAAGTTGCTCACATCTTCAAAGAGATTGCTTGCAAAAAAATCATTATTCTGAGTAAAATTATCATCTGTCTGATTTGCAGTATTTTTATTGTTTGAATTGGCTCTTGGATTGGCTTGTCTGCCTTTGCTTCTAACTTCGATACCATACTTTCTATAAGAACTTAACGCGTGCATATCGCTGTTGAATATAGAACTTTCGGTTTCGCTATAGTAAAGATTACTTCTGCTATTTTGTATTTTATTTCGTATTTCCGACAATGCGGAAGGAGGAATATAATTTAATACAGCAGCAGGCACAGCAGACATATTAAAAGAAATTTCCATTACATAAATAGTTAGAGTATTAAAATTATTTCTCTCTCTTTTTGACAAACGTTCAAAGAGAGACATCATATTTTTCATATCTCTTTCTATTGCTTTAATATCAGCCATCATTTTTTGATATTCTCTATCATTTTGAGAATAGACATTTGTAGCGCAAAACGAGAGCGCAATGCACAAAAACAAACAATATTTATTTATGTGTTTCATTTTTTTGATATTTTTTTGTTAATAATTTTTTAACCCCTCCCCCTTCGGGTACTCCCCTTAATTTTAAGGGGAGATTTGAGTGCTACCTGTTTTCAATATTTTCTGTCATTTCGACCAATGGAAGAAATCTCGTTTTGATAGCAGATTTCTCCTTTCAGTCGAAATGACGTGCTATTTTTTTTTGTTTGTACTTCCACAACTCTCCCCTTTTTTTAAAGGGGAGATGTCCGAAGGACAGAGGGGTTAATTTTTCCTAAAAATTTACCACCAATCCAACCCCCGAAGGCGTAATACCAAAGTTGAAATTATACGATGTTTGATTGCTTTTGATAATGTTGTTATATCTTCTTATGGCACTTCTCTTTTTGCCAGAGCCGCCCCATATTATTAAACCGCCTAACGCCATCGTAGCCCCACCTGCTCCTATTATGCTTCCTGTGGTCGAAATAGCCGTATCATCAGCAGTGTCAGCAATAACTATTAGCCCAATTAAACTACCCAACATAAGACCTCCACCTATTCCCACAAAAACAACACCTGCTTTTTCTGTTCTAAGTCCCGATTTATATCTTTTTAACAGGTCAGGATAATCTTTCATTATATTTTCAACATCGTTAAGTTTTAAACTTCTACCTGTCTTATTTATAACTTCTCCGCCTTTTATTCTTAATGTAGAGGTCAAATCAGTATAAAGTGCAGCGTCTTTTTTTAATATAATTTCAAAATAGTCATTTTGTTTTTCTGTATTTGTTTTTGAATTGTTGTGCATTTGTTTAATAATGCAACTGCCTTTCAGTTCTCCGTTTGAGTACTGAACATCAAAAGCGTAAGCCGTTTGCGTACTTTTTGGCAGGTCTTTTTCTCTCGCCATCTCTAATCCTACATTAGCCATACTTTGTGTGAATTGTGATGTACCAGCCATACCTAATCCTGTATTTAAAATAACACTCCAAAAACTATATTTTGCATTTGAAGGGTTATATACCTGCGCATCAGCAAATACAAAAGATAAATTATTTTTTTTGTCAGGTTCAGCATTAACTATTTTTTGAATAATAGTTTCACTGTAAAATTGAGATTCAGGCAACATTTCTACTCTGAATTTACCCGTTTTGCCCATTTCTGTAATTCTAAAAAGAAAAGCAGGTAATCCTTTGTCATTTTTTATGTCTGAAATCCAAATACCAGAAAAATCGTCAAGCATTTTTTCCTTATCCTCAATTGTTTCAATAACATACTCCAACGCATAAATTTTCTTATTTACATCCTCTTTATCCATTGCGTGTGGCACCAAACGAAGATAAGTTTTGTAACTTTCAATGGCGTTTTTCAAGTCATCGCCTTTACCCAATTTTTCATATACATCGCCTATTGCTTTGTACAAATCGGGGTAATTCGGTGCCATTTGTTTAATTTTCAGATACTCATTCAAAGCATCTTCATAATTTTGCATACCATAAGCCGTTTGGGCTCTGGTCAATAACCGCTTAATTTCATCGGTTGAACTCTGGCTAAAAGCCGCATCGCAACAGAAACTTGCTGCAACAAACATCACAAGAAGTAGTTTTGTTTTCATAACGTTAAAATTTGTTTATTAATTAAAATTTGTTTTTTACAACAAAAATAGCGTGAAACAACCTTATCTGATACCAAGGTTTCCACGCCTACACTTTTTAATAAGACGTTTCACGCCGCACACGGCGGCTTCACTTCTTATTCTTAAAAGTGTTGCTTGAAAGCAACGAGTGGAAAATGGTATCAAGAATAAACAGCAATCGCTATTTTTATGTTTGTTTTTTAGTTTTTTATATCATATTTTCTGTTTTAAATTTTCTTTATGATAATATCTAAAAGGGTCGTTGTCTGCCCACGCAAAACTTTCAAAACTTATATCTTCATCAATTTTATTCCAATGCAGCCCAAAATATGACTCATTCCAATTATTACGCTGTTTTTCGTTTGCTGCTTGCAAACGTGGAAAAAAGCGCAATAACTGACTTTGAACTCCATTTTTATTGGTCTCAATAAAAATTCTGTCGTTGTTAAACCAAAGTTTTTTTACCTGTTTCATTTTCTTGTGAATTATTGAAATACAAATTCCAATGTTCAACCATAAATTTACGATTTTCTTTGATAATGTCTTCTGCCAAAGCAATTTCCTGTGGTTTCAAGCCGTGATTTTCAATCAGTTTTACCGATGGCTCAATCACAAACTTTGCCTCTGCATTTCCTTTTTTAACGTGAATATGTATCGGCTTATGCTCCTGTGACCAATAATAAAATCGCAACCCTAATAATTTTAAAACTGTAGGCATATTTTTTTGTAAAAAATTATAGTGCAAATGTACAACTATTTTTTTATTCTGCAAAATATTTTAAAAAAAGTAAAATTTCGTTTGATTAATGAAAATAAATGTGTTACTTTGCAGCACTTTTTAATCACTAAAATCAAAATAATATGAAATTTGAATTAATGCAACTTCCATACACCAATAACGCATTGGAAGCGGTTATCTCTCAGAAAACCATAGAATTACATCACGGCAAGCACCTTGCAACGTATGTAAATAACCTCAACAACTTGATTGTCGGCACGGAATTTGAAAACGCCGATTTAGAAACGATTGTGAAAAAATCGGACGGCGCAATTTTTAACAACGCAGGGCAAATTCTTAACCATAATCTCTATTTCGGACAATTTTCGTCCAATGGCGGCGGTGTTCCGAACGGAAAACTTGCTGATGCTATTAATAAAAAGTGGGGCAGTTTTGATAATTTCCAAAAGGAATTTGAAAACGCAGCCGTAACGCTTTTTGGTTCGGGGTGGGCTTGGCTCGCTGCCGACAAAGACGGCAACTTGCTGATTACCAAAGAACAAAACGCAGGCAACCCGCTGAAAAACGGCTACACGCCAATACTCACTTTTGACGTTTGGGAACACGCATATTATGTTGATTTCCAAAATCGCAGGGCAGACCACGTTAAAGAACTTTGGAAAATTGTAGATTGGAAAGTTGTAGAAACGCGCTTTTAGAACGCAGATGACGCGGATAACGCTGATTTGCGCAGATAAATTTAAACTACATAATTCAAGGAAAATTTGTAATTATGTAGTTTTTTTATAAAAAATCTGTGTTAATCAGCGTTATCCGCGTCATCTGCGTTCTTTTTGGCACTCCAAATTATTAGAAAAATCCCTGCTAATATAAATGGAATGCTCAATAATTGCCCGATATTTAGCAGCATTGTGGCTTCAAAATCTACTTGCGGGGCTTTGAGAAATTCGATGAAAAAACGGAAAACTGCCACGCCCACAAAACCGATGCCCATATAAAAGCCATAGCGGTATTTGAAACCGATTTTTTTGAATAAAATCAGCATAAATGCCGCAAGCAAAAAGTACCAAATTGCCTCATAAAGTTGCGCAGGGTGGCGCGGAATTAAATCAACTTTTGGAAAAATAAACGCCCAAGCAACAGAAGTCGGCGCACCAACAATTTCGGAATTCATAAGGTTGCCGAGCCGAATAAAACCGCCAGCAATAACCACAGCAAAGGCAAAAATATCGCAAATTTGCAGGTAGTTGAGTTTGTGTTTGCGGGCGTAAAACCACAGCGCAACCATTAAGCCGAGCGTTCCGCCGTGCGAGGCAAGCCCTTGATAACCAATAAATTGTAGTTTGCCGTTTTGAATAGAGATTGGCAGTAGCATTTCCAAAGGGTGCGAAAGATAATAACTTGGCTCGTAAAAAATGCAATGAAACAGCCGTGCACCAACAAAAACACCTACAAAAGCATAGATAAAATAACTTTGCGGGGCATTGATTTTGTTCATTTTTTTCATAACCACAAGTCCGCCCAAAAGCAGTCCCAAAGCGAAAAAAAGCCCATAAAGATGAACGTTAAAACCGCAGAAAGTTATATCGGGGGGAATGTTCCAAAACATTTTTTTTAATTATTTTTTGCAAAGATACAAATAAAATGTTTTTATGACAATTAATCATTTAAAAAAAATATGTAACTTTGCGCAATATAATTAACCATAAAATCTAAAACAAAATGAATTTAACAGAAAGATTTTTGAAATACGTTTCGTTTGACACAAAATCTGACGAAAATACGGGCGTAACGCCAAGCACGCCGCAACAAATGGTTTTTGCAAAAGTGCTTGCGGAGGAGTTGCGCCAAATCGGTTTGCAGAACGTGGAACTTGATGAAAACGGCTATCTTTACGCCGTTTTGCCCTCTAACACCGACAAAAAAGTTGCCACAATCGGCTTTATTGCACACCTTGACACTTCGCCTGATATGAGCGGAAAAGGTGTGCAACCACGAATTGTAGAAAATTATGACGGCGGCGATATTATTCTTAACGAAAAGGAAAATATTGTGCTCTCGCCAAAGCAATTTCCCGAATTGAAACTCTATGTTAATCAGCCAATTATCGTTACCAATGGCTTAACTTTGCTTGGTGCGGACGATAAGGCGGGCATTGCGGAAATTGTGTCGGCAATGGAATTTTTTATTAAAAACCCAGATGTGAAACACGGCGAAGTGCGTGTTGCTTTTACGCCGGACGAGGAAATCGGTTTGGGTGCGCACAAGTTTAACGTGGAAAAATTTGGTTGTGAATTTGCCTACACAATGGACGGCGGCGAAATCGGCGAACTTGAATATGAGAACTTCAACGCTGCGGGCGTAAAAGTTATTTTCAGCGGAATAAACGTGCATCCGGGCTATGCGAAAAACAAAATGCGTAATTCGATGTTGATTGCAAATAAATTTATAGGAATGTTGCCCAAAAACGAAACACCCGCACACACTGAAGGTTACGAGGGCTTTTATCATCTGACTTCGATAAGCGGCGATGTAGAAAAAACTACACTTTCGTACATAATTCGCGACCACGATAGAAAACTTTTTGAAAACCGCAAAATCGAAATACAAAACCTTGTAAATCAGATAAATGCAGAATTTGGTGAAAACACCGCCACACTCGAACTCAAAGACCAATATTTCAATATGAAAGAGAAAATCGAGCCGGTGATGCACGTTATTGACATCGCTTTTGAGGCGATAAAACAGGCAGGCATTGAGCCGAAAGTTAAGCCCATTCGCGGTGGAACAGACGGCGCACAACTCTCTTTCAAAGGTTTGCCCTGTCCTAACATCTTTGCAGGTGGGCACAACTTTCACGGCAAGTTTGAGTTTCTGCCTATCAAATCAATGGAAAAAGCCGTTGAGGTTGTGAAAAATATTGTGAAAATTGTAGAAAGCAGATAAATTAGAACACAAATTTTATAAATTGCATTTTTAATATTATCAAGATTTTTTATCTTGGCAATTTTTTTATCTTAAAAAATAATAGGTTTAAAATACTACAAATTCCGCGTGGTAACTGAATTAGCATAAATTCCCAAAAATATTTCCTGTAATTCGCTGTTATCGCCGTCAATCAGATTTAAGCCGTTGTTCATATATTCGAGAAACTTTTCGCGGTCGTTGGCGGTGTAAAAATCTGAAAATTCGGACTTTTTATGCAGAATATCGTGGGCTATATAATTGGTTTTCCAAAGTTTATAGCCCGCATATATTTTTTTGTCAATAATATTTGCTAACTCTTTAAATTGCTCTGTACGAGGCAATTTTGCACATTCTGACAATTCATTATGTGTAATGGTTTCGCAAATTGTGTAGTGCGTATTGCCTTTAAACTGCGTAATTCCGTGTTGAATACTGTTAAAATCTTCGTCCTCTTTTTTCTCATAAGTTTGTCGGCGAGAAAAATAAATCTCTCTTGTTTTCAGAAAATCGCAAGGTTCGTATTCATAAGAAACGGCTATTGGCGTGATGTTCAATTCTTCAAGATTTTCAACAAAGGGCTTTTTGCTGCTCATCGCAAACATTTTCAGTACAGCAATTTCGGTTTTGTCTATGCCGTCTTTTGTGCGACCGTTGCGCTGTGCAATCCAAGTAGATTCGCGCTTTTCGGTGATTGCATAGCGCATATATTCCGATACATTCAACGAATTTTCAAAAATTTCACGAATAGTGCCGCCACGCACAATTTTAAACATTTTGTTGATTTTTCCAACATCTACCACAAATTGCGGGTGCATCAAGTTACTGCCAAAAGTGATTTCGGTGGTTTTGATTTTGTTAGCCAAAAGAATGGTTTGCAAAATGGCAGAATCAAGCACTATATCGCGGTGGTTAGATATGAACATATAACTTTTGTCGTTGGTCAGTGCATCAACACCTGTGTATGACAGGTTTGTAATGGTTTTTTCAACCACCTTACTAATCGCCTTGTCCATTATTTTTGCCTGAAATTCATCAACGGTTTTTATCTGCTTAAACTCTTCAAGAAAATTACTCGAATTTTTTTCTGGAAAAATAAACCGCGCAATTTGCGGAAACAAAACATCTTGTGCAATGCGATGAACCGCAGCAGGCACTTCACTGTCGTTGTATGGACGATAATCGTTTAATATTTCTTTTGTCATAATATTTTTGGGTTTGTCCACAGATTTCACAGATTAACACAGATTTTTTTGTTTTTATCCACGAATTACACGAATTATTTTCTGTGTTAATCTGTGTAATCTGTGGATATTTTTTCGTGTTAATTAGTGTAATTCGTGGACTTTATTCTTTTATCAATAAATTTAATTGGTTTTCTACTCAAATCGGGAAAAATTATT
>Ga0209737_10000351_pt1 | contig 40467 bp, 42 predicted proteins | sample TergutCu122P3_FD_187284 | JGI IMG/M metagenome (GOLD analysis project Ga0209737, IMG submission 187284) | Cubitermes ugandensis P3 segment gut microbial communities from Kakamega Forest, Kenya - Cu122 P3 (SPAdes) (version 2) | ecosystem: Host-associated > Arthropoda: Insects > Digestive system...
CAAGAGATCTTGTACCATAAAGTCTGAAAAAAATCAAAATAAGGCAGAGAAAATGTCAAAAATAAGCATTGCATAGAAAATCAAAACATGATAAATGAAAAAACTGTCAAACTTTTTTACCTTTTGATAGTTTTTATACTATTTACTGAATATCCCATGTTAGATAATAAAAGAAGAGCGATAATTAGCCACACCATCGCTCTTCGATTTTTGCAATCAATAAACCTCTTAACACTTACAACACAAAACAATGTGTCCGTCGTTAACTATAAAATTTACGCCGTCTACGCACTTAAATTATCTTCTCCAATTTCGATACATTTAGAGCAATCTCTTCATCCGGAAGTTCAAAATTGGTCAAGTCTCCTGCGTTGTATTGGTCATAAGCCGCCATATCAATCAGTCCGTGTCCGGAGAGGTTGAAAAGGATGGTCTTTTGTTTGCCCTCTTCTTTTGCCTTCAATGCCTCGTTGATGGCGGCGGCAATGGCGTGAGACGATTCCGGAGCCGGAATGATGCCTTCGGCTTGCGCAAAAAGTGTTGCTGCTTTAAACGAATCTAATTGTTTAATATCCACTGCCTCTATGAAATTGTCTTTTTTTAGTTGGCTGACAATGGTTCCCGCGCCGTGGTAGCGAAGTCCGCCTGCGTGAATGTGAGCCGGCGCAAAATCGTGCCCCAACGTAAACATCGGTAAAAGAGGGGTGTAGCCTGCTTCATCACCGAAATCATATTGGAAAATGCCGCGTGTTAGTTTTGGACAAGATGCCGGTTCAGCGGCAATCAGGCGAACCTCTTTTCCGTCAGTCAATTTGTGGCGCAAAAACGGGAAGGAAATTCCCGAAAAATTAGAACCGCCGCCGAAACATCCGATTACAATATCCGGATATTCGCCTGCCATTTCCATTTGTTTTTCAGCTTCCAATCCGATAATGGTTTGGTGTAGAGAAACGTGGTTTAATACACTTCCCAACGTATATCTGCAATTAGGAGTTTGGAGAGCCAATTCGATAGCCTCGGAGATAGCAGTTCCCAAACTCCCTTGATAATTAGGATGTTCGGTAAGTATCTTGCGTCCGGCTTTGGTACTCATACTTGGAGAAGGAATCACTTGCGCCCCGAATGTCTGCATAATCGAACGACGGTACGGTTTCTGTTCATAGCTGATTTTTACCATATACACTGCCAGTTCCAACCCGAATGCTTTTGCGGCGTATGATAATGCAGCGCCCCATTGTCCGGCTCCGGTTTCTGTTGTGATATTGGTTATTCCCTCTTTTTTGCAGTAATATGCTTGGGCGATTGCCGAATTTAATTTGTGTGAACCTACCGGACTTACACTTTCATTTTTGAAATAAATGTGCGCCGGCGTATCCAATGCTTTTTCCAATCCGTAAGCGCGAACCAACGGGGTAGGGCGGTAGTTTTTATATAAATCGCGTACCTCTTCCGGAATTTCAATCCACCGGTCGGTACTGTTGACCTCTTGTTTTGCCAATTCGGTAGCAAAAAGAGGGGTTAAATCGTCAAGCGTCAGCGGTTTTTTTGTTCCGGGATGAAGCGGCGGAAGCGGTTTGTTTTTCATATCTGCCACCACATTGTACCAAGCTGTTGGAATTTCGTTTTCCGTAAGGAGGAATTTTTTTGTTTTGCTCATAAATTATATTTTGTTGGATTTTTATTTTTAATACATTGTTTCCTGAAAGGTTTACAAATCATTCAACGTAATGATATTCAAATCGCGAACGACTTTTAGCCTCAAATCATTTGTCAAAAAATAATCTACCGAACAATATTTTGCTGTTGCCAATTGTATAGCATCGGGAGTTTTTATTGTATATTCTGCGCGTAATCGCGCTGTTTCTTTGGCTATTTGTATGCTTATTTCGTGAATATCAATATTTTCAGCCTGCGTTAAGATGATCTCATATTGTTTTGCTAATGTTGTGTTACCTTCTTTTAAAGGCATTACCAAAACCTCTGACAAAGTAATTACCGATGTGATAAATTGACAGCGACTTTGAATTAAAAACAATTCATTAAGTTTCTCAACATAAATATTATTCCCTTCTATATAATGAATTAAAGGGGTAGTGTCAAGAAATATCCGTTTACCATATAAGGATTTGATTAATCCCATAATGCACGTTCATTTTGTATATAGCTGTCAATATCTTGATTTAGCCACATTTCTTTGCCCAAACCTCTCAACTCGGTAAGATTATGTTTTGTTTTTACTTCCGACTTAATCAGATTTTTCGTGATATAAGATAATAGGTAAAGCTTGTCGGTATAATTCAGTGTATCGACTTCTCTAAAAATACTTTGTCTGTCAATCAAGTTATTCATAATTTATCTTTTTCTAACAAAGATAACATATTTTATTTTCACTTAGGAAAAAAACGTCTTCAAAAATTCCGAAACCCCATAATCTCCCGTACTTCCCGAATAGTTTTCCCCGCGCTTTCGCGAGCCTTTTCTTTTCCGAGGGTTACGGCTTTGTGCAGAATATCGGGATTGGCGTTGATTTCCAAGATGCGCTCGCGAATCGGGGAGACAGCCTCTATAATGTCGGCAGCCAACTGTTTTTTCATATCGCCATAGCGGATTTCGCAGGTATTCCATTTTTCATCGAAGAATGCAACCGTCTCAGGCGCAGAAACGATACGCATAATGGTAAAAAGATTTTCGATGTAATCAGGCTTGACGGAGTTTGGTTCGGTCGGACCTTGGTCGGTCAACGCGCGCATCACTTTTTTCTGAATAGTTTTCGCATCATCAATCAAATAGATGCAATTGCCTTCCGATTTGCCCATTTTTCCGCTTCCGTCCAATCCGGGAACTTTAATCATTTGTGTTCCATCCGAGTAGGCAACCGGTTCTTTAAAATACTCTACTCCGTAGAAATTATTGAAACGGCGAGCAAAACGACGCGTCATTTCCAAGTGTTGTTCTTGGTCTTTTCCCACAGGAACTTCGTCCGGATTGTGTAGTAAAATATCAGCAGCCATTAATACTGGGTAAGTGAGCAATCCGGCATTGACATTCTCCGGTTGCTTTCTCGCTTTCTCTTTAAACGAGGCGGTTTTTGCCAATTCGCCCATATAGGCGTGCATGCTCAACATTAGGTACAACTCCGTTACCTCAGGCACGTCACTTTGAACAAAAATGGTGGAAACTTCCGGGTCTAACCCCGCCGCCAAGTATTCGGTCAATACGTTTTTTACGTTCGGATATAAATCTTTCGGATTCGGATGCGTCGTAAGAGAGTGATAATCGGCAATGAAAAAGAAGCAACGATTTTCGTGTTGCATCCTTATAAAGTTACGAAGTGCACCGTAATAATTACCCAAGTGCAAATTCCCCGTAGAACGTATTCCGCTAAGAACTGTTTTCATACAAATACTTTAATTTTTTTTAAATTGCAAAAATAATGAAAATAATTGGAACGCCGATGATTAGAAAATCCTATTTTTGTGCAATAAAATATTTATCCATAAATTTCGTATGAAAAAACTTTATCCTGTCCTTAGTTTTATCCTGCTTGCGCTTTTCGCTGTTTCCTGCAAAAAGGAGTATATTACCAACGAGTACGTTACCAATATTACGAATCAATACATTACGAACAACGATTCGGTATATATCCGCGAATTTTATTCGGTAGTGCTTTCCCGTCAACGGGAGGTAACGAGGGAAATGATGCCGGCTTATCTGCAAGCAGGCGACTCGGTAGCGATTTGCGCTACGTCCAATTTTGTGACGGAGCAAGAGTTGAAAAACGGCATCGCCATACTGCAAAGTTGGGGCTTGAACGTGCTGGAAGCCGACAATCTGTATGATGTCAACGGACGGTTTGCCGGAACATTAGCCCGACGAATAGACGGATTGCAAAAACTGATTGACAACCGGAACATCAAAGCAATCATTGCTGCACGCGGTGGGTATGGTGCGGTGCAACTTTTCCCTTTCCTTGATTTCAGACCGTTGGAAAATCATCCGAAGTGGATGGTCGGGTTCAGCGATATAACGGTTTTGCACGCCGCAATGAACAACTTGGGATTTCAGACCATTCACGGCGCGATGGTCAATAATTTTTCCAATAACGCAAGTGTTACTGCTCTGAAACAGGCATTGTTCGGCGAAATGACCGAATTATCCATCCCAACCACCGGCAATTGCATTCAAGGAGTAGCCGAGGGACGATTGGTTGGCGGAAACTTAACCACCTTTTACGGATTGGGCGGAACCATCATCGACTTAAACGTGAAAGGTGCGATTCTTTTCATTGAAGATACCGGCGAGGCGCATTACAATGTTGACCGTATGCTTAAAAATTTAAAACTAAGCGGAAAATTGGACGCAATTCGTGGAATTGTTGTTGGTCAATTTGTAAATATGACGCAAGGTGTGGATTTGCCTCTGAACGAAATTATCCTGAATAATGTCCGAGATTTGGGTATCCCTGTAATGTATGGCGTTCCGGTTGGGCACGGTAGTCCTAATATGCCTCTTTATTTGGGTCGGACGGTAAGATTGGAGGTCGGGACGGAGCGTTCGAGGATTTTGTTTTAAAGACATTAAAGTAAGTTAAATATCAATTTTTTTTGGTCGTGTCATAAATCAACTTGATTGATTATTTCCATATTTTCCTGTTTTGTAGTAGAAAGTTTGAATGTACATTCCAATCACATTATCGTGTATCTGTTCATCTTTAGAAAAACAGATTGTTTTACGATTTAATCGTTTGATGTGTGTTCTGAAATTTAAGTTCTTACGTTCTATTTTCCAAGTTCTATCTTTCCCGATTCGATGCCTGTTGGGCAGTATGTATTTAGAATAAGAACTCCAATTATCCGTATGATAAAGAGAAATTGGAAAGTTTTCAAGCAATTTCCAAAGCGCTAAAAAGTCTTTGTCTTGCCTTTTGCCGTTGTGCCAAGCTAATATACAACCACTTTTTCTTTCTATGGCATACCAAGTCCAACGTTGATTGATTGGACTTATTTTGAACAAAACTCCAAAATTCATCCATTTCTCCCTCCATTCGTATTTCAACTTCTAAATTATCAAACCGATTGACCTGGTCATTGGACAAGAGGTAAGGATTGCTTTTTAGAGTTTTTTTAACACTGAGGTTACAGTGTCTTTACTGATGGATAACAGCCTGCCAATATCGCAAACTCCGCTGCTATTGAGTAGTTCTACTATTTTCTCTTTTACTCCTTATTTATAAGCATTATTGCTATAATTTAAACGAAAATATTTTTTACACAATTTACAAAAATAACGTTGGGATCCGTTTTGACATTTGCCTGTTTTCCGTAAATCTGTTCCCGCGCAATGAGGGCATTCAATAGGCTGTTGATGAATTATACGGTTTTTTGAGGTAAAGATAATAATGAATTAAGTCGATTTATGACACGACCCTATTTTCCGAAGAAGTCTAATGAATGAAATTTAAGAAAAACAGAAAAGAGAAATCCTTTTCCGGACTTCTCTTTTCTGTTTTTTTTGAAGAAAGTATTAAACTCTTTTCTCTTTGATTCTTGCTTTCTTACCGGTAAGACCACGCAAGTAGTACAATTTAGCTCTGCGTACTTTACCTACTTTATTCAATGTAATACTGTCGATGAGCGGAGATTCCATTGGGAAAATTCTTTCTACGCCAACTCCTCCCGAAATTTTGCGGACAGTAAATCTTTTTTTCTCCTGATGACCGCTGATGCGGATTACATCGCCTCTAAATTGCTGGATACGCTCTTTGTTTCCCTCTTTGATTTTGTAGGCAACTGTTACCGTATCTCCACTTTTGAATTTAGGATAATCCTTTTCAATCGCGAACGCCTGTTCTGCAACTTTAATTAAGTCCATTTTTACTTGTATTTTTAATTAACAATCGCGCAATATTACAGACTCCAAATGTTCTCTAAGAGATTGCGCAAAAACGTTGGCAAAAGTAGTGTATATTTTTTATATATCAAAGTATATTTTGTTGGAATTATTGCGAAATTTTAAGTAAATCTCGGCTTCCTTAACTTGCTTTTTTCGACTCTCTCCTTCACATAATCGTTTCGCTTTCCTTTAAAAAGCTCATATTTTCGAAATTCGCAATCAATCGGACCGTTCATTAATTTGATTTTTTGAGCGGGACGAAGACCGATTTTTTCCGATGCTTCGTTTTGATTAGTGATAATCCAAGCCTCCATTCCTTCAAATTCGTGCTTCAATCGTGTGCCGATCATTGCGTACAGTTCGCTCAAATCGCGTGCGCCGATTCGTTCGCCGTAAGGTGGATTAAATAGAATCAACGCCTTTTTTGACGGATTGGATAAATTTTGGAAAGAGGAGACTTGCAATGAAATATATTTGCTCAATCCGGCGCTTTTTACATTTTCTTCGGCAATTTTGACGGCTTTTTGCAAAATATCCGCGCCGTAGATTTTGTGGTCAAATTCCCGCTCTTGCGACTCGTCGTTATAAAGTTTATCAAACAGTTCTTGGTCAAAATCAATCCATTTCTCAAACGCAAATCCGGAACGGTATATCCCCGGGGCAATATTCAACGCAATCATTGCCGCCTCAATCAGAATGGTTCCCGAACCGCACATTGGGTCAATCAAGTCGGTTTTTCCATTCCAACCGGCAAGGAGCAATAAGCCGGCGGCAAGCACTTCGTTGAGTGGCGCGTCGGTTTGCGCTGTGCGATAACCGCGTTTGTGCAGTGATTCGCCCGAACTGTCGATTGAAATTGTGCAATGTTCCTGCGCCACGTGAATGTTCAGTTGCACATCCGGATTAACAAGGCGCACCGAAGGTCTTTCGCCCGTTTTTTCGCTGAAATAATCGACAATGGCATCCTTTACTTTGTAGGTAAGAAATTGGGAGTGTTTGAAATTATCGGAAAAAACCACCGCGTCAATGGCAAATGTTTTAGACGGATTCAGGTAAAACGACCAATCGAATTGCTTCACTTTTTCATATACCTCTTCCGCATTTTTTGCGTCAAACTTGAAAACGGGTTTTAAAATCCGCAAGGCAGTCCGGCAACAAAGATTTGCCTTGTACATCATCTCCAAATCGCCGGTAAAAGCAACTCCTCTACGAAGTATTTCCACATTATCGGCTCCGAGATTAATCAATTCTTTTGCCAATACCTCTTCCAGTCCTTGGAAGGTTTTTGCGATTAAATCAAATTTTTCTATATTCATTAATTCATTTATGAAATGTACGCTTAATATTGATTCGTCATTCTTGGCAGAGCCAAGCGGCGGGCTTGACCCGCAATCTCCTAATAATCTCAGAGATCCCGCGTCAAGCGTGGGATGACGATTTTTTGAGACAGTCTTATAAGCACCTCTTCAATCTTGCCAAAAACTCCTGCGCCTCCTCCATACTCAACGAGAGCGGCGGAAGTAACCGGATGGTGTGCGCTCCCGCAACGCCGGTAAATACTTTTTGCTCGAAAAGCAATTTGTTACGAATCTCTTTAATCGGTTGCTCAAATTCTATTCCAATCATCAATCCGAGACCTCTGATCTCTTTGATGCCGGAAAGTTTTTTAAGTTCGGCGATAAGGAAATCACCTACTTTGGTCGCGTTTTCAATCAACCGCTCTTCTTCCATAATTTCCAAGACGGCAATCGCTCCGGCACAACCGAGTTGGTTTCCGCCGAAAGTGGTTCCGAGTTGATAGTGAATGGCTTTGAACATTGGACTGATAAGTATGCCCGCCATTGGAAAACCGTTGCAGATACCCTTTGCGACCGTGATAATATCTGGTTTAATACCGGCATATTGGTGTGCGAAAAATTTGCCGCTTCGTCCGTAACCCGATTGTATTTCATCAAGAATTAGAACCGTGCCGGTTTCGGTACAAATCGCGCGCAGTTCCTGCATAAATTGATTATCGGGCGTGTAGATTCCACCAATGCCTTGGATGCCTTCAATAATTACAGAAGAATAAGTTTGCGTTGACAGTTCTTTGCGGACGGTTTCGAGGTCGTTTAAATTGACAAAAACAACTTCCAATCCATCGTTTACCGGTGCAACGTAATTGGGAATATCGGTTACTTTCACTGCCGCCGAAGTTCGTCCGTGAAACGATTTTTTGAACGAAAGCACTTTTTTTCTGCCGTTATGGAACGATGCTAATTTCAACGCATTTTCGTTTGCCTCAGCACCCGAATTGATTAAAAACAAGGAATAGTCATCATATCCAGAGATTTTTCCCAACTTTTCAGCAAATTCAACTTGCAAACTGTTAATGACCAAATTGGAATAAAATCCCAACTTCGCCACTTGGTCGCTGATTGCTTTTACATATTTCGGGTGTGAATGTCCGACCGAAACAACGGCGTGTCCGCTGTAAATGTCTAAGTATTCGGTACCTTTTTCATCATATACTTTGCAGCCTTTTCCCGATACGATGTTGATGGGGAATAATGGATATACGTCGAATAAATTCATATTACATTTGTTGTTTTAACCAATATTCAAATACAGGATCTTGTATAACCAATTGGTTGTTTGGTAATAAATCAATTAAATCTTTTTCTAATGTTGCGTTGCGCAAATTTTTTATGTTGGCAGATGTTCCTAAATCATATTTTTTCAATACAGCTTTGGACGAAAAATTACTTTCTCCTGCCACAATAGCATACAAAAAACCAATTTGTTTGGACGTTAAAGAGTCTATAATATTGGTAAACAACAAACTTAATTGGTCAACCAACGCTTGCAATGCCGTATCAAAAACATCCTGATTACACTCTTTTTCCGTTCGTAGCCAAACTTGCTGACTAAGTTGCTGCGTATAATACGGATGATTTTTCATCGTATCGGCAATTTGACCACAAAGTTCGGGCGAAATCATTTTTCCGGTTGACTGAAAACGTTCCGATATAAACTTGATCCAATCTTCACGTTTTATTTTTTCGAGAAATAAAATATCGCCAAATTTGTAAAAAGGCATACTGTAATCGGCAAAAATGCTTAATAACATATGGCGTTTGCTTCCATACAAACAGTAGCAAACCCGATTATGCAGTTGCCAATGCGAGCGCAGCTTTTGTTGAAAACCCAAAGCATCTTCATAATTATGGATGTTTTGAAATTCATCAATACATACTACAACTTGCTTGTTCAAATCTTCTGCTATCTTTTGAGGCAAATTCAATATTTCGTCAAAAGAAAACGTTTTGTCTTTAAAATTTATACCGAATGAAATTTCATACGTTTGACCATTATCGGAAAATGAAATGTTAGGAGCGAAACGTCCCAAATATTTCTTTGCGCCGTTAATGACTTTCTCCCAAGTTGTTAATGTGGCTTTTAATATGGCATTGGCGTAGGCATTGTAAAATTGCTCCTGCGTACGACAATTAAAAATATCAATTTGGCACACAATAATCGTTTTCTCTCGCTTGGAAATAATTTCCGATGTTTTTTGGACAAGCGACGTTTTTCCCCATCTTCTTGGAGAAATAATAATGGTATTGGTCAGATTTTTGAAATTCTGAATTAAATATTCAGTCTCTTTTTCTCTGTCCGTAAAATTATTACTATCGGCTATACGACCATAAATAAAAGGAGCACTCATATTTCACTTTTTATCGTTGTCGCAAATGTAATAACTTTATTTGAAATAAACTAATTTGAAATAGATTTATTTCAAACCAATCGATTTCAAATAATCTTATTTCATATCAAAATGCCCCTGCTTTCAAATTCAACCCTGCCTTTTCATCCAACCCAAACATCAAATTCATATTCTGAACCGCTTGTCCGGACGCACCTTTCAACAAATTGTCGATGATAGATATAATGAATACTTTGTTTTCATATTTATCTACAAACAACACGCATTTGTTGGTATTTACCACTTGTTTCAAATCGGGATTTTTGTCTGTGATGAAGGTAAAAGCAGCATCTTTGTAATATTGCTCGAAAAGAGCTTTTATTTCTTCCAAACTCAAATCGCACTCCGTATAAACCGAGGTAAAAATACCGCGTGTAAAATTACCGCGAACAGGCACAAAATTAATCGCTTTGCCGAAATCGCTTTGTAACTGTTTGAGCGATTGGTTCATCTCTATCAAATGCCTGTGTTTGAATACTTCGTAAACGGAAATATTATTGTTGCGCCAACTGAAATGGGTTGTTGCACCGGGTTTTACCCCCGCTCCGGTTGAACCGGTAATGGCGTTAACGTGTACTTCGTTTTTCAATAATCCGTTGGCGGCTAATGGTAACAATGCTAATTGAATAGCTGTGGCAAAACAGCCCGGATTGGCGATTTTTGTGGCTTTTTCAATCCGCTCTTTTTTCAATTCCGGCAAGCCATATACAAAACCTTCGCTTTCATTGCGATAGTCGGTCGATAGGTCGATGATTTTTACTGAGGACGGAATTTCGTTTGCCTCGATAAATTTCTTACTGTCGCCGTGTGCCGAGCAGAGGAAGAGAACATCCACTTTATCTAACGGCAATTCATCGGTAAAAACCAAATCGGTTTCACCGATTAATCCGCTGTGAATGTCGGTAATTTTATTGCCGGCGTTGCTCGAACTGTTTATAAATGTGATTTCAACGTTGGGGTGGTTGATGAGTATGCGTATCAACTCGCCGGCGGTGTAGCCTGCGCCTCCTATTATGCCTGTTTTTATCATTGGTTTTTTATTTGTTTTCAATTGTTTTTAAATTTTTGGCATTTAGTTTTGAAACTACTTTTTTGCCGGATTCCAATTCTAATTTTTGTCGAGCAGCAGCAGCAACCGAACCGCCTTGTTTGGCAACTTTGGCATTTTCAGCCAGAGTACACGGATTTTTCTCTTTTGAAATTTCGGTTGTAGATGCTTCGGCAAGCATATTCAACACTAATTCCAAATTGGTCATATTATCACGCAAACTCTCTGTTTTTAGCCCTTTGTATTGTTTATATTGTTTGGTTGTCATTCCCGACCAACTTATGGTGATAATGTCGGTCAAGTTTGCAAATTCTTGTCCTTTTTTTACACCGCGGCGTTCCCATTCATCGGTCAACTCTTTGCGTACTTCAATAGATTTGAGTCGTTGGTTAATCCAATTTTCCGAATATCCTTTTCGATGATAGTATTCCATCAATCGTTCAATACCCAGTTCAGGGTCGTCAATTTCCTCTAATCGCTCACGTGCAATTTCTGCCAGCCACATCTTAAACGGCTCTGCCTTTGGCGATGGAATGGATTGTATCAATCGGAAAAGTTGTTCAACATCAGCAACATCGGAAAGATATTTTTTTCCGTCCGTAGCAAGTAATTTCAGTTGACTACAATTTGTAGCCAACTCACTTCCTTCTCGTTTTAAACGGGTTTTCAATACACTCCAATACTTGCGAGGATTAGGGCTTTCGGTCAATACTTCTATTACATCGACAATAGAAATGTGCCATTTTTCAGCATCAGCATCCCATACGGTTCGGACTTTCCTGTCTTCAAACAGTTTAATTGTATCTTTTTTGTTTTGATTCATTCCGTTTCTGCACATTATAAAAAATCTTCATCTGATTCCCAAGAATTTTGGTAAATCCTTTTACATCATCCCCCGACCACGCTTTGTTCACTTCACCATATTCGCCAAAATCGGTCTTCATCAAATCGAAAGGACTATCTACACCTACAAGCGTGTAGCTGTACGGACGAAGTTTGATAATTACCTGTCCGGTAACGTTTTCCTGCGAATGTTCGAGGAATTTTTCAATGTCGCGCATTACCGGTTCGAGGTATTGTGCCTCGTGGAGGAACATTCCGTACCACGTTCCGAGTTGGTCTTTCCAATATTGCTGCCATTTGGTCAAGGTGTGTTTTTCGAGCATTTTGTGCGCGTTGATAATCAGCAATGCGCCGGCAGCCTCGAATCCTACGCGACCTTTGATGCCGATAATTGTGTCGCCGATGTGCATATCGCGCCCGATTCCGAAAGCAGAGCCTAATTCTTCCACCTTGTTGATAGCGGCAATTTTGTCGTCATATTTCACGCCGTTCACGGCAGCGATTTCGCCTTTCACGAAATCAATCGTGATGATTTCTTCTTCCGTTTTCTTTACTTGTTTCGGATAAGCGGATTCGGGAAGTGTTTGTTCCGATTTCAACGTCTCTTTTCCGCCGATGGAAGTTCCCCACAAACCTGCGTTAATGGAATATTCCATTTTGGTAAAGTCGGCTTCGTATCCGTGTTTTTTCAAATAATCTATTTCATACTGGCGAGTAAGTACCATATCGCGGGTAGGAGTAAGAATTTTGATATTCGGTGCCAAAATGTCGAATGTCAAGTCGAAACGAACTTGGTCATTTCCTGCTCCGGTTGAACCGTGTGCTACATAATCGGCGTTGATTTTTTTAGCATATTCAATGATAGCGATGGCTTGGAAAATACGCTCCGAGCTGACGGAAATAGGGTAGGTTCCGTTGCGCAACACATTTCCGAAAACCATATATTTGATGCTCTTTTCGTAATACTCTTCGGTTACGTCTAAGGTGGCGTGCGATTTTGCTCCCAATTTGTAGGCGCGTTCTTCGATTGTTTTCAGCTCTTCGGCGCTAAAACCACCGGTGTTGGCAATCGCGGTGTGCACTTCATAACCTTTTTCTTGGGCTAAATACATTGCGCAGAAGGAGGTGTCCAATCCGCCGCTGAATGCTAATAATACTTTTTCCATTTGATTATATGTTTTTTATATTTATTTCTTTTTCAATTTATCCAAAATCGACCCAAGAATCCCGCGTTTCTTTTCCTCTTCTTTCTTCTCTTTTTTTGGGTCGTAAAGCATTGCCGTACAGATACAATATCTGCGATTGGTGCGCGTAAGTACATCAAAATTAACACACCCCTCGCAACCTTTCCAAAAAGCCTCATCGTCAGTCAAATCAGCAAAAGTGACCGGGGCGTATCCCAATTCGGTATTAATTTTCATAACAGCGGCTCCTGAAGTTAGACCGAATAGTTTAGCATCCGGATAGCGTTTTCTCGACAAGTCAAAAGAGAACTTTTTGATTTTTTTTGCCAATCCGTGTCCGCGGAATTTTTCAGGAACAATCAATCCCGAATTAGCCACATATTTTTTGTCGCCCCACGTTTCGATGTAGCAAAAACCGGCAAATTCATCTCCTGCCAAAGCAATGATGGCTTTTCCCTCCCGAATTTTTTGCTTTATATATTCGGGTGAACGCTTGGCAATACCTGTTCCTCTGACTTTTGCCGCAGCTTCTATCGTATCTAAAATTGTGTCAACGTAACCAAGGTGGCTTTCATCGGCAACCATTATTTTTATTTCTTGCTCCATCCTTATAAATTAAGAATTAAAAATGAAGAATTAAGAATTATTTTTTTTGAAAATTATTTTGTTAATTCGGGAATAAATGCCGAAAGATTTTCCATTACTTCTTCGCGGGTTACGTTTTCCTTGATTACCGCGATAATCGTGTCGTCGCCCGCAACGGTTCCTATAATTACATCTTTCCCGTTTTCGTCCACTTCGTAAGCCAAACTGCTTGCGTAGCCCGGACGTGTGTGCAATACGGCAATATTTCCGGAAAAAATCACTGAGCGGAGAATATTTCCAACAGTAAATACGCTTTTTTTCTCCTCTCGTTCTTTTATCTGAGGAGCTAATTGATAGACGTATTCACCCGAAGCATTCGATGTTTTTGCCACTTTCAAGTATTTCAAATCGCGGGAAAGGGTAGCCTGCGTAAGGTGATACCCTTTTTCCTGCAATAGTTGAAGTAACTCCTCCTGACTTCCGACTATCGAATTGGTTATTATTTCTTTAATGGCATTGAGCCTTTTTGTTTTATTTTTCACGCTGAATAATTAACGAATATTTATTCAAAAATAGCGTGCAAATTTACAGCAAAATGAATAAATACACAAATAATTGTATAAAAATTACTTTGTTGAACCTGTTTTTTATTTGTACATTTGCGGCCAAAAAAATAAGCACGAAAGGACGAAGGCACGAAAAGCGCGAAGGGAGACACTGAGAAGTTGTTTCGCGCTTTCGTACTTTCGTGCCTTCGCGCTCTAAATAGTTGAAAATATGAAACAAATAACTTTAACCTCCATTATTATCTATTTTTTCGCGAGTTGCTCTTTTGCTCAACTTCAATCCGTTTCCGTAGATGAATTTGAAAAACAACTCATTAAAGCCAATGGCGAGCAACTCATTGATGTACGCACGCCGCAGGAATTTGAAAAATATCGAATCACCGGTGCTAAAAACATCAATTTCAGAAGTTCCGATTTCTCAAAAGAGATTGAAAAATTAGACAAAAACAGGCCTGTCTTTATCTATTGTTTGGCAGGACCACGCAGTAAATCGGCGTTGGCTGTTTTTCAAAAAGCCGGTTTCAAAACGGTTTACGAACTTGATGGCGGTATAAATGCTTGGTCGAAAGCGGGAAAATCCATAGACCAAGATCTTTCGGGAAAAGGTGAAATCTCTGCCAAAGAGTACGATGCCATAACTTCGAGCAAGGGATATGTGTTAGTTGATTTTTACGCGCCGTGGTGCGCTCCTTGCCGGAAAATGTTGCCGATTGTAGAAGATTTGGCAAAAACCTATCCCGACAAATTCAAACTACTCACAGTTGATTTTGACAAAAACCGCCTGCTTATCAATGAAAAGCAAGTGAGCAGCGTTCCTTATTTGATCATTTTTAAAGATGGAAAAAAGGTGTGGGAAAGATATGGCGAGGCAAGTAAGGAGGAGTTGATGAAGATGCTTAATTTGCAATGAAAATAAGTTTTTAAATCTTGATTTCAGACAATCCGGTTCAAATTATTCCGCCGGCATTTTAAATTTCTCCCCCGTCTCCCGAATAATCCACTTGTAAAATTCTTCGGAATACCCCGGCTGTTCCATTTTTTCAGGAACACCCCAACCGTTGTCGATAAATTTACGATTTCGTTCGCGTTTTACGTTTCCGTCGGCATATTTTACTAACAGAAATTCGCCCAGCGATTTCCATTGTTCCATCATAATAAGAGCTTGATTTTCGGAGTATTCCGTAAGAAAACGAGCGGCATACTGAGGTGAACGGGAGAACAAAGATTGAGCCGCTGTTTCGATTACTTCGAGATTATCTTCGAGTTTCTTTTCTATCTCCGACTGCACCTTTTGAATATCGGGTTTCATAAAACTGTATTTGGAGTATGCCATATTTGAAACCCAATTGAAGAGCCAATAGGCGGAAGTCCACGAAAATTTAAGCAGACTACCGTTTCCTGCTCTAAAACAATTCGGAACATCATTTGCACCACAATAAACCGGAATGTAAACGGTAAAAGTTGCATCGTCCACCCCAAACCACAAAACGCCACCCACCATATTAGGCAACCAACTGCGCATCTGCGCCACGAAGGAAAACGCATTTATCGGTCCGGCAATCGGGTTTTCATTGAAGTGTTTTTTACCGTCAACCTCCCATATCCGGGGTGCAAAACGATATTCGGCGCCGAAAGGTTCAGCTCCCGGATCGCTGTTCATTGCCAGTGGCGTTCCTTCAAACTTGTCGCGCATCAGATTTTTCAAATCCAACAGCGATATTTTCTTTTCCGGTTTTACCCATAGCGGCAACCGCTCATTCGATTTACCTAAAATATAATCAATATATTTCTCCGTTTCGGGAGCCACTTTCCGGAAAACGCTCCACACCCTCGAATCACAAAACCTCCGGGCGGCAAACGACACCGGGTCGTATGCATCCGAAAAACTGAAATCCTTATTCGTACCTTTAAAGTAGCCTTTTTCTTTTGCAAAAGAAATTACATCGCGCGAATACCGGCAATTCTCGCGGTCATTCAACGGAAAAGTAGTAATGCGCGAATGGTTGGCGTGTACGCTGATACAATCATCGGGGATACGCACGGCAACCCACACGGCGCCTTTTATATCCGGACCTTTCCCGATCATCTCCATAATCCACACTTCGTTCGGGTCGGCAATGGAAAATGTCTGCCCGCTACTGCAATAGCCATATTCAGCGACCAAATCCGTCATTACTTGAATCGCTTCTCTTGCTGTTTTCGACCGTTGCAGGGTAACGTAAATCAGATTTCCATAATCCAAAATTCCGGTCGTGTCAATCAATTCCGGTCGCCCGCCAAATGTCGACTCGGTAATACAAACCTGATGTTCGTTGATATTTCCAATCATTGAATAGGTACGAAGTACTTGTTTGATTTTTCCTTGATACCTGCGTGTATCCCACCCGAAAATGTCGGTCATCGTATACCTGGGATACTCCGTCGCGGGATAATGAATCAACTCGCCATAAAGGTAATATGAATCGGCAGAGTAAGTACAAAACGTAGAACCATCCGCCGAAGCCTTTTTCCCCACTATAATATTCGTCCCTGCAAAAAGGGTTGCACTGAAAAACAACAAGTACAACACCACCAAAACCTTCCTAACTAACTTATCACTCATAACTTTATCACTTATCACTCAAAGTTTACCAATATATCATTTTCTCATACATCGCGCTGTTTCCGCAATTATCCGTTACCACGAGTTTAAATTTGCGATTTTTCTTTTGTTTGGGAATGTTCCCCATCCAATAGGTGATTGCACTTGATTTGGCATCGTATTCAAACAAAATCCATTCATCGTCAATGTATCCGTCATATTTCGCAATGCCCGACAGACCGTCAAAAATCTTGAATCGCAGGTACGGTCTTCGATATAATTCGGTGGTATTAACGGCAGTAATAACCGGTTTTGTATTGTCAACAGCCACCGCAAATTTTCCTAATGTATTCGTCTTCCCGACCATAAAACCATCCACATAAACGCCTCCTGCCGAACCGGTAATGATATTGCTCGCATTCAATTTGGCAATAAAATATTTTGACTTATCTTCCAACGAATCTTTCGTTACTTTTATGGTCATATCGCAAAAAGTGTGTAGCGGAATTTCCGTATTTCCAAATTCATATACATACGAGCTGAACTTCGACGATTCCGTTTTTTGGTATTCTAATTCCAAATCTGTATACAACGTATTGGCGGGAAGATAGACCAAAAAATCCGGTTGTTCAAAAAACTGACTTTTTCCACACCGCAGGTAACTGAAATAGTTTTTATTGCTTTTCGGAATTTCCATTTTCTTTCCCTGTATGGTAAAAGAAACGACATCCTTCAAGCCAAAATCATCATACACTTCATAACGAACGGCATAAGGTCGCTCTTCCGTGATATGAAGCACACCTTTTTGTTTTGTATTCTTGAAAATATGCAACGGAAAATTAGGATCTGCAAACGATTTCATAAAAAACTCTCCGGTTCTCATAAATTGACGGTAATCAATAAAACTGTTGAATGCCCTTGTGTCGCTGTATTTTATGTTGGTTATGTTTGCTTCGGATATTAAAACACTGTCCACATATAATTTCAAAATGCGTGGATTGTGAGTAAAATGCGTCCCCGTCATATAATCGTTTGCCCGAACTGCAAACCCGATTTCGCCCCAAGCCTTAATGTCTCCCCCGCCTTGCAATGTGCGAGCTTTCGCTGTATTTACTGCCTGAAATTTCCGCTCGCCCACATTATTTACTGCGCCATTATTATTCAAACCATATATTTTTACTGCCAAAATCTGTGGTTTGCGATTGTCTTCCACTTTGAAATATTTGTTCAAAAGCATCGGATTTATTAAGGTATGATCCTCTGTTTTACGAATTTCAAAATGCAAATGAGGACCGAATGAAGAACCGGTATTTCCCGAAAGGGCAAATTGTTCACCTTTTTTTATGGGATATTCATTGGGTTTAAGGGTAATCTCCATTTCAAAAGCCCGTTTTTCGTACTGCCGGGCTTTCACAATGGAATCCAATCGAGGCGTAAAATCGTTCAAATGCGCGTATAACGAAGTGTATCCGTTCGGATGTTCAATGTATGCCAGCTTTCCATATCCGCGTGATGAGATGCTTATTTTGGAAATATATCCCTCGTCAATCGCATAAATCGGTTTATTCTCAACCCCTCCCGTCCGGAAATCAATTCCCCCGTGAAAATGGTTGCGGCGAAGTTCGGCATAATTTCCACTCAACGTAACAATCGTTTTTAGAGGATGCTCTATCTCCCAATGCTCAATTTGAGCCTGAATCAACTGAAAAGGGAACAATAAAAAAAGAAAAAATATATTTTTCATATTTTGTAATCGGAAATTAATTTCAAAGATATTAAAATAAGGTGAAATTATCACGTATTTGTAGCGTCTATCACGATTTTTTATATTTGTTAAGTTTTATTTCACCTAATATGATACGACTTTACAGGTTTATTTATATTTTTGCAAGTCGAACGTTTTTAAACCTTCGGCAGAAATTTAGGTCTTAATTAAAAATTAAATAGAAAAGTCATGAAAAAGTTATTCGTATTATTCATTGCAGCTATTGCTTGTTGGACAACGGCAACGGCTCAAAATGCACCTGGAATTACATTCGATACAACGGTGCATGATTTTGGGACATTCCATGAAGAACATGGAAATGTAACCTACACATTCGAGTTTACTAACACAGGAAAAAGCGATTTGATCGTGCAAAACGTAAACGCATCTTGCGGATGTACTACGCCAAATTGGACAAAAGCGCCTGTAAAACCGGGAGAGAGGGGAATCGTTGAAGCAACTTATAACCCAACCAATCGTCCGGGGGCTTTCACCAAAACAATTACCGTGACAACAAACGCAGAAACCGTCACGTTGACGATCAAAGGAGAAGTGATTCCTAAAGTTCAAAACAGAGAAAATTAAAAGTAATAGGTTATGAAAAGGTTATTCGTATTATTTATTGCGGTTATTGCAGGATTGGCAACCGCTATGGCACAAGATCTGCCGGAAATTAAATTCACCACAACGGTACACGATTTCGGAACATTTCCGGAAGAAGCCGGGAAAGTGACTTGTACATTTGAGTTTGTCAATACCGGGAAGGTTGACGTAATTTTACAAAATGTAAGGGCATCCTGCGGATGTACGACGCCTAACTGGACTAAAACACCGGTTAAACCGGGAGAAAAAGGAGTGGTAGAGGCAACTTACAATGCAAGCGGTCGTCCGGGCGCTTTCAACAAAACAGTTACCGTAACGTCGAATGCCGGCGAACATAAATTGACTATCAAAGGGAACGTAACTCCAAAAACCCCTAAGGTAGAAGATCAGTATCCTTTTGATCTGAACGGGTTGAGATTGAAAAATCAACAGATCTATCTGCACAATGTGGAGTATCCTACTTCAAGATCGGAAAGCATTGAAATCGTTAACAACAGCAAAAAACCGATGACGCTCTCTATCAAAGGCGCGCCTTCTTACTTAACCCTAAAATACCCATCTTCATTGAAAGTGGACGAAAAGGGAACCATTGAGGTTACATTTGATTCAAGAGCCGCTAAAATTTGGGGTGTTGTCAATCCTGAATTTACCATTGTGGTAAACGACAAGCCGGTGGACGACAAGAAGATTACGGTGTTTGCAAACGTAGTTGAAAACTTTGCCTCTATGAGCGCCGAACAAAAAGCAAATGCTCCTGTACTTAACATCGGAAATACGGTTATCAATTTTGGTTCGATGAGGACAAAAGCGAAACAAACCATAAAAATTCCGGCTGGAAATGACGGAAAAGGAGACCTTTTGATTCGCAGAGCAAGTTCGGATAATCCTGCAATTACCGTATCTGATTTCCCTAAAGTAACCAAACAAGGTAAAAAAGGAGAGATCAAATTGGAGATTAATACCGAAAATGTAAAAAAAGGACCTTTCTCAGGTCAAGTTACATTGATTACCAACGATCCGAACAAAAGCGTAATTCCTATCATTATTGAAGGAGAGATAAAATAAGATACGATTTGTCGTGAAAATTTAGAAAAAGTCACTATTGACCGATTTATTGTTGGTTAGTAGTGATTTTTTATTACTTTTGTCGGAAAAACAAAAAATATATATTAATTCTTAAATAATATGAAACCCACATTATTGGTGCTTGCAGCGGGAATGGGAAGCCGCTATGGCGGATTGAAACAGTTGGATGGATTGGGGCCGAATGGAGAAACAATTATGGATTACTCCATTTATGATGCCGGTCGTGCCGGATTCGGCAAAGTGGTATTTGTGATTCGTCGCGTTTTTGAAAAAGATTTTCAAGAAAAAGTAATCAGCAAATACAAAAATTTCATTCCGGTAGAAATTGTTTTTCAGGAATTGGATTCACTTCCGGAAGGGTTTTCGTTGAATCCGGAACGTGTGAAGCCTTGGGGAACCAATCATGCCATTTTAGTAGCAAAGAATGCAGTAAAAGAGCCGTTTGCCGTAATTAATGCAGATGATTTTTACGGAAAGGAAAGTTTCGGAATTTTAGCAGATGCGTTGCAAAAAATGACAGGAAAGGAAAACGATTATTGTATGGTGGGTTATCGCCTTGGGAATACCCTTTCGGAAAGCGGACACGTGTCGAGAGGCGTTTGCAGTACCGATTCAAATAATCACTTGACTTCGGTCGTAGAGCACTATGAAGTGCAACGCAAGGGAGATACACTGGTTCACAAAAACCCAACAACCGGCGAGTTTGAGGAAATCAACGAAAACCTGCCTGTCTCAATGAATATGTGGGGCTTTACGCCGGATTATTTCATTCATTCGGAAGCTGATTTTAAAACATTTTTGAAAGAAAACGCGGATAATCTCAAATCCGAATACGGAATTCCGACGATGGTCAATAAATTGATTCAAGACAAAACAGCTACAATCACGGTATTGGATACTCCTTGTCGCTGGTTTGGTGTGACTTACCAGGAAGACCGTCCGGCAGTAGTGGCTAAAATTGAGAAATTAGTTCAAGATGGGGTTTATCCGAATAAACTGTTTTAGATTAGATTCCGAACGCAACGGAGTGAAGTGAGGAATCTTCTACAAATTAATTATACAACATTTATAAAGTTTATATTATGAAAACCAGAATTTTAGTAACAGGCGGAACAGGATATATCGGTTCACACACCGTAGTGGAACTGATGAATGCTGGATATGAGCCTCTTATCATAGATAATCTTTCCAATTCCAATATCGGCGTGTTGGACGGAATTAAAAAGATTACCGGAAAAACGCCCATTTTTGAAAACATTGATTGCAAGGATTATTCCGATTTGAATTTCTTTTTCGAGAAATATCAAAACATAAAGGCAATTATCAATTTTGCAGCAAGCAAGGCGGTAGGCGAATCGGTCGAAAAACCGTTGCTTTACTATCGTAATAACCTTGTTTCCCTGCTCAACTTGTTGGAATTGATGCCGAAACACCACATCGAAAACATTGTTTTTTCCTCCTCTTGTACGGTTTACGGACAGCCGGATGTGCTTCCGGTAACGGAACAATCGCCCATCAAACCGGCAACTTCTCCTTACGGAAGCACCAAGCAAATGGGCGAAACATTTCTGACAGATGCCGCTCACGCGATTCCTCAAATGAAGGCTATTCTGTTGAGGTATTTCAACCCGATAGGAGCGCATCCAAGCGCAGAAATAGGCGAATTGCCAAACGGTATACCAAACAACCTGCTCCCGTTCGTAACACAGACGGCAATGGGTATCCGTCCGAAGCTACGCGTATTTGGTGACGATTACGATACGGAAGACGGAAGTTGCATCCGCGACTATATCAATGTAGTGGATTTGGCAAAAGCGCACGTAGTTGCTGTGAAAAGATTGTTGGAAGGAAAAGAAAAAAAGTCCGTTGAAGTATTCAACTTGGGAACCGGTCGCGGACTCTCGGTATTGGAAATCATCCACGCCTTTGAAAAAGCGACAGGCGTAAAAGTGCCTTACGAGATTGCCCCGCGACGCGAAGGCGACATCGAAAAAGTATGGGCGGATACTACGTGGGCAAATCAGGAATTGGGTTGGAAAGCGCAGGAATCATTGGAAGATACGTTGCGTTCGGCTTGGAATTGGGAAGTAAAGCTGAAAGAAAGAAAAGTATAAATTAAAACAATATCGTATGAAAATTGCGATTTTCCCGGGAAGTTTCGACCCTTTTACAATTGGTCATTATTCGGTGGTTACACGCGCGCTTTCCTTTGTGGATGAGGTGGTTATTGCGATTGGGGTGAATGATGCGAAAAAAACGCTGTTCCCGTTGGATAAGCGAATAGAGATCATAAATAAAACATTTGCGAATGAACCTCGAATCAAGGTGAAAAGTTACGACAGCTTGACCGTTGATTTTGCGAAAGAGATAAACGCAACGATTATTTTACGCGGCATCCGTTCGATTGCCGATTTTGAATATGAAAAGACGGTTGCCGATGCCAATCGCCGGCTTTCGGGGATAGATACCATTCTATTGTTTACCGAACCGCAGCATTCGTTTATCAGTTCGACCGTTGTGAGAGACATCCTGCGCTACGATAAAGATGTGAAATGTTTCCTTCCGCCAAATGTTTCTCTCGATGATTTGAAAATTTAGTACGTAATAAGTTTTCTTTTTCAATAATTATTTGTTATTTTGCAGTGAAATTGGGTAAATATCGCCCTTTTTATTTTTCGTTGATGAAAAAGAAATTTGCATATAGAGTATTTAACTCCAAATTAACATCCATAATCAGCATTTCGATGGTACTTTTTATGTTGGGTATCATCGCTATGCTTATTTTGGTCGGAAACGAATTATCCAATTATGTGAAGGAAAACATCACCCTCTCCGTGATTATCAAAGAGAGCGCCGAAGAGGCTGATATTCAAGAAGCCTTTAAAAAGTTAGAAAAAAAGCAATATGTCAAGCATATCCGTTACATAAGCAAAGAGGCGGCATTGAAAGAACTTGCCAGCGAGATGGGCGAAGACCCGGTGGCGTTTTTGGGTTACAATCCGCTTTCAGCCTCCTTTGAAATCAACCTGAAATCGATTTATGCCAATAACGACAGTATTCTTTTTATTGCTAAGGGAATCAATGCAATAGATGTGGTAAAGCAGGTCGATTATCAAAAAAATCTGATTCACGAAGTAGATAAAAATGTAAAAAGAATAACCGTTTCACTTTTGGCAATTGCCGGATTGCTGTTGATTATCTCTTTCATCTTGATAAACAACACGATGCGCTTGCTTATTTACTCCAATCGCTTTTTGATTCATACGATGAAATTAGTCGGTGCAACACGCCATTTTATTCGGAAACCTTACATTATACAAGGTGTCATTATCGGGATTCTCGCGGCAATTTTTGCTATTATCTATATTTTGGGACTTTTCTATTGGTTTGCCGCCGATTTGAAAATGTTTATTGATTTGAGCGATACGAAGTTATATCTAACGATGTTTGGTACAATTTTGTTATTTGGCATCATCATTACCGCCACATCGACCTTTCTTGCCGTAAATAAATATTTGAAACATAATTTGGATGATTTATATTATCTGTAAAACAAGTAGTAAGTAAATAAGTATTAAGTAATAAGTGAACAAGAAATATAAAATATGAGTAACGAAACAAATTTTGCTTTACCAAAGAGAAATCTGATGCTGATAGCAGTCGGGTTTGTGATTATAGTGTTCGGTTTCCTTCTGATGGTCGGAGGCGGGTCTAATAGCGAGGCATTCAATCCTGAAATTTTTAGTTTCCGGCGCATCACGCTTGCACCAGTAATTGTGCTGTTTGGTTTTGTCTTTGAGATTTTTGCAATCGCTTGGGTTCCGAAATCAGAAAGGGGAGAACAAAAATGAGTTGGATAGAAGCTCTTATTTTAGGGATTGTACAGGGATTAACGGAATTTCTTCCCGTTAGCAGTAGCGGACATTTAACAATCGGACAGGAATTGTTAAATTTGAACACTTCGACGGCTGAAAATCTTCAGTTTGACGTGATTGTTCATTGCGCAACGGTTTTAAGTACGATTTTTATTTTATGGAAAGAAATTGAACACATTTTCAAAGGTACTTTCCTGTCCAAGCAATGGAATCCGGAAAAAGCATTTACACTTAAAATCCTTATTTCGATGATTCCGATTTTTATAGTCGGTATTTTCTTCAAAGACTACGTAGTGGATCTTTTCGGAAAAGGGTTGCTTCTTGTCGGTGGTTGCTTGTTATTGACCGCTTTACTCCTCGCATTTTCTTATTATGCAAAACCCCGGCAGCGTGAGGATATTTCCTACTGGCACGCTTTTATTATCGGTCTATCTCAGGCAATTGCCGTTTTACCGGGACTTTCCCGTTCGGGAACAACGATTTCGACCGGATTGTTATTGGGTAATAAAAAAGAGTCAGTAGCCAAGTTTTCTTTCCTGATGGTGCTTGTCCCTATTTTAGGAGAGACATTTTTACATGTGTTGAAAATGATCAAGCATCCTGAAGTGGTATCGGAAAGTATTGGTTTTTTGCCATTGATAGTCGGATTCTTAGGCGCTTTCGTAGCAGGTTGCTTTGCGTGTAAATTCATGATTAATTTGGTGAAACGCGGTAAGTTGATCTATTTTGCCATTTATTGCGCGATTATCGGAACGGTTGCCATTATTTATTCGCTGGTTTAGAATTGAGTAAGATTGTAAAAATAAACAATACTTTTGAAAGCTATCAGCGGCTTATTAATTTCTACGAAGAAAATAAGGATAAGGTATTTAGCGATATTCACATTGAATTACAACAATGGTTTTCCGCCAATATGAGTGCAACTCTTGGAGCGTTGTTGGATTTATTGGCTAAAAATTTCAACGATTTTTCTTTTGCTATTCCAAAAAATATTGAGCAAATTTTATTGAAAAACGATTTCTTGACTTTTTACGGTAGAAAAAGAGAATTTGATGTAAATCAAACTACTATCAGATACCAAAAAATAACCCCAAAAGACGGGAAATATTTTAATACTTATGTCGTTGATGAATTGATGGGTAGAGATGAGTTGCCAAAAATGTCGGAGGCAGTGAAAGCAAAAATTGTTGAATCTATCTACGAAATGTTTGTCAATGCTCAAATTCATAGCGAAACCGAAAATATTTATACTTGCGGACAATTTTTTCCAACGAATAAAACAATTGAATTTACAATAGTTGATACAGGAATAGGCATAAAAGAAAAAGTAAATAACTTTCTACAAATAATCCTAACTTCCTCACAAGCAATAAAATGGGCAATTATCGATACTCACTCTACAAAAGATGTCACGGGCGGCATTGGTTTGGCTCTTTTGAAAGAATTTATTGAGAAAAACAACGGGAAAATGCAAATTGTCAGCGATAGCGGTTTTTATGAATTTGGAAAAAACGGAGAATTTTCAAAAGAATTTCAAGGTAAATTTCCCGGTACTATTGTAAATTTACAGTTTAATACGAATGATAACTGCAATTATTGTCTTAAAAATGAAATTAATGTCAACGATATTCTTTAAAATATGAATAAAACGACAATAAATATAGAAATAGCAAACATCATAGGTGATGTGTATGCTATTGAAGCAACAGATGGACAAAAAGTCTTTTTGATGATAAAAAAAGCGTTTGAAGCAGATAAAAAAGTCATATTGTCTTTTTTGAATATAAAAATATTAACAACAGCATTTCTTAATACCGCAGTGGGGGAACTTTACAAAGATTTTTCCGAAGATTTTATCAGAGAGTATTTAAAAATTGAAAATCTGAATGAATCAGGCATTGTTATTTTTAAAAGAGTAGTTGAAACAGCCAAATTGCGCTATAACGACCCTGATTTTTACAAAAAACTGCAACAAAGTGCCGAGGAAATTTTAGAACAATAATAATGGCTGAAAGATACGGTATAAAAAGGATTTCAGAGATTTTGGATAGAAATATTTTTGTTGATGCAAATGTATTGATTTATCTTAATTGGGCAGTTGCCGGTAATGAACAATATGAAATAGATTATTCTTCTGTTTACTTGGAACTTATGAAACAGAAAAATAATTTATTTGTTGATTTTTTAGTCATATCGGAAGTTGTAAACAGAATCTTACGAATTGAACATAAAAAACAACAGCCTAATCAAGAGTTTAAAAAATTCAGAGATAGCGAACAAGGCAAAACAATACTTTCCGATATTTACAGTATTATTGAAAATCGGATTTTAGACGGTGTTAGCATTATTGGAAAATCTTTTTCCGAAAATGACATAAAAAGTTTTCTAACTGTTGATTCTTTGGATTTTATAGATAAAGGAATTTTGAACATTTGCAGAGAAAATAATTTTGTTTTGCTTACAAATGACAAAGATTATAAAAATTCGGATATTGATTTATTAACTTGCAATAAGTTGATTTTGAATTAAAAGTGATTATATGATGAATTTTATCGAAGGCGAAATACTCTATTTTAACAAGCCCCTGCATTGGACATCTTTTGATTTGGTCAACAAAGTCCGTATTATGATACGGCACGCTTTAAAGACTAAAAATATTAAGATAGGACACGCTGGTACGTTGGATCCGTTGGCTACCGGAGTGCTTATTGTGTGTACCGGCAGGGCTACTAAACAAATAGAGCATTTCCAATACCAAACAAAAGAGTACATCGCAACGTTATATTTAGGAAAGACTACCCCTTCTTTTGATTTGGAAACAGAAATTGACGGGATTTATCCGACCGAACATATTTCGCGCGAATTGATAGAAGAGACGTTGAAACAATTTGTGGGAGAAATATACCAAATTCCGCCCGTTTATTCCGCCGTAAAAATCAACGGAAAACGCGCTTACGAGTACGCAAGAGAAGGAAGGGAGGTAGAAATAAAACCCAAATTGCTGGTGATTGATAAAATAGAACTGCTTGAATGTGAATTGCCGGTTATCAAAATCAGAGCCATTTGCAGTAAAGGAACGTATATTCGTGCATTGGCGCGCGATATTGGCGTTGCGCTCAACAGCGGTGCTCACTTGATTGCCTTGGAACGTACACGCATAGGAGATGCCACATTGGCTGATTGCTTGTCGGTTGAGGACTTTCAAAAACAATTAGACACAAAAACATGATATAATATGAAGCTATCTAAATTCAAATTCGCGTTACCGGATGATCAATTAGCTCTTCATCCGGCAACAAATAGAGATGAATCGCGGTTATTGGTTCTCAACCGGAAAACCGGCGAAATCGAACACAAGTTGTTTAAAGACTTGATTGATTATTTTGACGACAAGGATGTCTTTATTTTCAATGACACCAAAGTTTTTCCGGCGCGATTGTATGGAAACAAGGAAAAAACAGGTGCGAAAATCGAGGTATTTTTACTTCGCGAGTTGAATCGCGAAATGAAATTTTGGGACGTGCTGGTTGACCCTGCCCGTAAAATCAGAATCGGAAATAAGCTCTATTTCGGAGACGATGATTTGTTGGTGGCGGAGGTGATTGACAATACCACTTCGAGAGGTCGGACGTTGCGTTTCTTGTTCGACGGCACGTATGAAGAATTTAAAAGTACGCTATACAGTTTAGGCGAAACACCGCTGCCGAAATTTATCAACCGTTCCGTAGAACCGGAGGACGAAGAACGCTACCAAACCATTTTTGCCAAAAACGAAGGCGCAGTGGTAGCCCCTACGGCAGGAATGCACTTTAGTCGCGAATTGATGAAACGGTTGGAAATCAAAGGATGCGAGTTTGCTTACGTGACCTTGCATGCCGGATTGGGAAATTTTCGCGAGATTGACGTGGAAGATTTGACCAAACACAAAATGGATTCGGAGCAAATGATGATTACGCAAGAAAATGCCGACATTATCAACCAAGGACGTACCAGACGACGCAATATTTGCGCCGTGGGCACCACCGTGATGCGTGCCGTGGAGAGCAGTGTAAGCACCGATGGTTTTGTGAAACCATATAGCGGATGGACAAATAAGTTTATTTTTCCGCCGTACGACTTCAGCGTGGCAAACCGTATGATTACCAATTTTCACCTTCCGCTTTCTACCCTGCTGATGATGGTTTCCGCATTCGGAGGATATGACGAAGTGATGAATGCTTATAAGGTCGCGTTGAAGGAGAAATACCGGTTTGGGACCTATGGAGATGCAATGTTAATTCTTTAAAATTGCACGAAGGCGCGAAGGCACGAAAGCGCGAATGAAGAAAAAATTCGCGCTTTCGTGTCTTCGCGCTTTTCGTGCCTCGTTTATTATGGCAAAAACAAAATCAGTATACGTCTGTCAAAACTGCGGTGCGGAGGCTGCCAAGTGGGTCGGAAAATGCCCCGCGTGCAGCGAATGGAACAGTTATGTGGAGGAAATTGTACGGAAAGATTCCGGCAGCAAAACACCTCTTCCGTTTGTCAGTGAAAACAAAAAATCCAAACCGATATTAATCGGAGATATTGAAACTTCCGAAGAGCCGCGCAACGACACAGGCAGCGAAGAGTTCAACCGTGTATTGGGAGGCGGAATCGTTCCCGGCTCCTTGACATTGATAGGAGGCGAACCCGGTATTGGAAAATCGACATTGGTTTTGCAGATTGTCCTCAACATCAAAAACAAACGAACACTATACGTTTCGGGTGAGGAAAGCGTCAAACAACTGAAATTACGGGCTGAACGTCTTTCTTTTGAAAATCCGGAATGTTTTATTGTGAGCGAAACATCGTTGGAACAGATTTTTGTTCACATTCAGAATGTGCAGCCCGATTTGGTTATCATAGATTCCATTCAGACCATTTCTACCGAGGCAATCGAATCGTCGCCTGGAAGCGTCTCGCAAGTGCGCGAATGTGCCACTTCCATCTTGAAATATGCCAAAGAGAGCGGAACACCCGTTTTGTTAATCGGACACATCAACAAAGAAGGAAATATTGCCGGACCGAAAGTATTGGAACACATCGTTGATACGGTGTTGCAATTTGAAGGCGACCAGCATTATATGTACCGCATTCTTCGTTCCATCAAAAACCGTTTCGGAAGTACTTCCGAATTGGGTATATTTGAGATGCAGCAATCGGGATTGCGAGAGGTACATAATCCGTCCGAATTACTTTTGTCGCAAAATCACGAAGGATTGAGCGGAACGGCTGTTGGCGCAATGATTGAAGGAGTACGACCGTTTCTGATCGAAGTGCAGGCGTTGGTCAGCACGGCGGCTTACGGTACGCCGCAACGCTCGGCAACCGGATTTGACTTGCGCCGCCTCAATATGCTGTTGGCAGTGTTGGAAAAACGGGTAGGGTTTAAATTAGCTCAAAAGGACGTTTTCCTCAATATCGCCGGTGGACTGAAAGTGAATGACCCGGCTATTGACCTCGCCATTATCAGCGCCATTTTGTCGTCCAATATGGATTTGGCAATCGATAGGCATACCTGTTTGGCAGGTGAAATTGGTTTATCCGGCGAAATTCGTCCGATAAACCGTATCGAACAACGTATTTCCGAAGCCGAAAAATTAGGATTTAAACGAATCATCATTCCCGAATTTAAAAACATCGACAACAAAAAACACCGGATAGAAATTGTCTGCGCCCGCAAGGTAGAGGAGGCATTCCGGGTGTTGTTCGGATAATCAGACTGTCCGATTATCTGACTATCCGATCATCTGATTATCTAAATATCAACAAATGCAACATCAAATAGAACAAAGCACCACCCGCCAATGCAAGGCGATTTTCCCGAACACGCTGAACGCCAACGGAACGCTCTTCGGCGGAGAGGCAATGCGGTGGATGGACGAGGTGGCTTACATCACGGCAACCCGTTTTACCCGACAACGTATGTTTACGATACTGACCGATAAGGTGCGTTTTTTGCGTGCAGTTCGCCCCGATTCGATTGTGGAAGTGGTCGGATTTGTAGAAAAAGCAGAAGCAGTAAAACTGACCGTCAAAGTAGAAATCTATATGGAAGAAATGTATGGCGAAACGCGAGAAAAAGCGGTAGAGGCAACTTTTGTATTTGCCTCGTTAGACGAAAATTGCCGTCCGCATCGTATTCGGTATCCGTTTGAGTTGGAATAAGGCTCTATCCATATATTTTCATTTTTGTTTCGTTTACTTCTTTGATAAAATAAGGATTTTTAAGTGAAGTTTCTGTAATTAAATCAACGGGGCTATTCAAGCTGTCTTCCAAAGAAAATCGCAAATTCCACAATAATTCGCCTTTTTCCAAAGGGTCTATCCCTTCAATGAAATTGACTAAAAAGTCCACATCGCTTTTTTTTTCATCAAATTTATCGGTAATTACCGACCCAAAAAGGTAGGCATCCTTGATTTTGTGTTTTTCAAAAAGCGAAACAATCAAAGGAAGATAAATATTTATTGGCGTTTTTACTGATTTCATACCATTTCTTTTATTGTTGTTTCAGTTTCACAAAGATATATTTTTCTGAATTTATGTTCGTTTTCAAAACTTATTGTGTTCGTATTGCCGCTACTCCCATTGCTACCGTGCGATTCTATCGCGTGGTATTCTGTCAATTCATATCATTATCAATTATTTTTACTTGTATACTTTCATCATTTTTACCACACAGCCACGCGATTCAATCGCGCGGCAACCGGGGGAGGCTTAAGTATACGCAACATTACAACATTTTTATTTTTTTAATACGCTACTTTCATTACAATTTTCTTTATTTCCCCTGTGCCAATGCAAGGTTGATGCCCATCTTCAGGAAAAAAAACAACAAACTCTTTTGGTTTTATAGTTACAAAGTTAGTCGCTTTTTCGTTATACAAAGCAACGTCTTTTTCTTTGTCGTAAGGCAGTGCAATGTCTTTCAAGTTTTCCGCGGAAATCCAGCCGATTGTTTCTTTTTTGCTGATGGGCATTTGAATGTCAATATATCGTCGGTGAATTTCCATCTTCGATTGTTCGGGTGAAACACCTTCTACAACGGCAGTACTTACAAAAATATTGTCGCCGTCAATTTCGATTTTGCCGAGAGGCAAATTTTGCAAATCCGCCGTTTTCAGAAATGCAAAAGCTTTTCCGAAGCGTGGATGCAACGCTTCGTATTTTGTGGAATTATTGATGTGATCGTGTATCATAATTTAATTAAATTTACCGTTGTCATTGCGGGCTTGAGGCTAATCCCTGTGCCAGCCAGGGGTTAACTTGCACTAAATGGGGGCCAATGTTTTAATTTGACTCATAATTTATATTTTTAAATTGTTAGGCAACATCTTAAATGCAAAGTTACATTTTTTTTCAATACTGTTTTAATTTTTCACTGTCATTCTTTCTTCTTTTTTGCCCCTAACTTGGCGCAAGTTTAACGAAGTGTAACTTGTGTCTGCTTTGAATATCAGTCAATTTAACTCTATTTGTTATTCCTTTTTTCTTTACATAAGCACAAGTTACACTTCGTTAAACTTGCGCTAAATGGGGGAATATGAAAGCAGAAAGTTGCCCGGAGTAAACAAAATTCATATACGTATTTTGTATATTTATATCTTTAAAAAATACAAAATACGCATATAAAAAGTCAAAAAATATGTATTTTGCGCATATTGAAATTACTTTCAATCGCTTTATGGGTACGGTTTTTTGGATTTTTATTTGTGTTTTTTGAATGGAGTTGTGTTGTTTGTGTAGTTAGGAGTTGAACTACACGTAATACCCCTTTTTCCTAATAACCTGAGTTTTGGATAAGGAAACCCTATAAAAAAGTTGCATAGTTGAGTATTATTTGCTATATTTATAGTTGATAATCAAAAAGCATAACAGATTATTTCAACTATGCTAACTCAAGACAAAATTACGGAAATTTATTGTATTGCAGACGAATTTTGCAAGAATTTCGACCAAGAGGTCAAAAAAATGAAAAAAATATCAGAAGAGGGTAAACGCACTCGTAACCGTTCCTGCGAGATGTCCGAAAGTGAGATTATGACCATTTTGATAATGTACCACTTCGGTGGATTCGACAATTTTAAATTTTATTATCAGCATTATATTTGCATACATTTGAAAAGAAATTTCCCTAAAACATTGTCATACAGTCGCTTCGTTCAGTTAAAAAGTCGTGTTTTTATGTCAATGATGTTTTTCTTGAATACCGTTTGTTTCGGAAAATGCACGGGAATAACATTCATAGACTCCACAAAAATTGCAGTTTGCAACAATAAACGTATTTACCACAATCAAGTGTTTCAAGATATTGCCAAGCGAGGAAAATCAACAATGGGCTGGTTCTATGGATTTAAACTACATTTTGTATGTAACGATAAAGGTGAAATTCTATCTTTTTGTCTAACTCCCGGAAATATTGATGACCCAGATACCAAAACAATCAAGACACTGACTAAAACTCTTTTCGGCAAGTTGTTCGCAGACAAAGGATACATCTTTCAACCTCTTTTTGAAATGCTTTTCAATGATGGGGTACATATCGTTACCTCAATCAGAGGAAATATGAAAAACAAACTTATGCCATTACGAGATAGAATACTACTAAGAAAACGTTCTGTTATTGAGACCATTAATGATGAATTGAAAAACATCTGCGATATTGAACATTCAAGACATCGATCCTACATAATTTCATTATGAACTTGATTGCGGCTCTTGCTGCATATTCTTTGTTCGATAAAAAGCCTTCCATTAAAGTCCAAATGGAAAACCAAACTTCACAACTTTCGCTGTTATTCTGATTCCATTTCAATGTTTTGTCTTTAACGGATGCTTATGCTACTCCGATAAATACTCTATTGAGGATAGGCTAATTTTTTTACTAATTTCTTAGACAAAACTCAGGTTAATACTTTCAACAAAAAAGCCTAAAAACCTATTTTTCAAGTCAATTAAAAATAATTTCGGTGTGCACACTTTGTATATTCTTGTCTTTTTCAGAAAGATAAATACACAAAATACACACACCGTACTAATCCAAAATAACTATACAAATCGTATCAATTATTTTTCTTTCCTCTAATCTCCACTCTTCTAATTTTCCCGCTGATTGTTTTTGGAAGTTCGTCCACAAATTCTACAATACGCGGATATTTGTAAGGAGCAGTAACACTCTTGACGTGGTCTTGTATCTCTTTTATCAACTCCTCTCCGGCGCGTTCTTTGTAGGCAGGTGCCAAAATGATGGTTGCTTTTACCACTTGTCCGCGAACCTCGTCGGGTGCTCCCGTGATGGCACATTCTACCACTGCGGGATGCGTCATCAGCGCGCTTTCTACCTCGAATGGTCCGATGCGGTAGCCCGAACTTTTGATTACATCGTCCATTCTGCCTACGAACCAATAGTAACCATCTTCGTCTCTCCACGCAATGTCGCCGGTGCGATACACATCGTTCGAGTAAATCTCTTTCGTTTTTTCTTCATCACGATAGTACCCTTGGAAAAGTCCGAACGGTTTCCAACGGTCGGTGCGCAAGATGATTTCGCCTTGCTCGCCGTCTTCCGCCGAGCGACCATCAGCAGTAGCCAAGTCCATATCGAATGCCGGACTTGGCACGCCCATCGAACCCGGTTTCGGCTCCATCCAAGGGAAGGTAGCGATGGTTACCGTTGTTTCCGTTTGTCCGAAGCCTTCCATCATTTTGATGCCGGTCTCTTTCAAGAACGTTTCGTAAACCGAAGGATTCAGCGGTTCGCCCGCGATGGTGCAATATTTCAATGCCGAAAGGTCGTATTTTTTCAAATCTTCACGAATCATAAAACGATATAGTGTCGGAGGCGCACAGAAGGAGGTTACTTTGTATTTTGCAATAACACTCAACATTTCTGCCGGTACAAATTTCTCGTGGTCATACACAAAAACGGCTGCTCCGACAATCCATTGTCCGTAAAGTTTCCCCCAAGCGGCTTTTGCCCAACCGGTATCGGCAACGGTCAAATGCAAGCTGTCTTCGTTCAAATTGTGCCAATATTTGGCGGTTACAATGTGTCCGAGCGGGTAGGAGAAAGAATGTGTTACCATTTTCGGATTTCCAGTTGTTCCGGAGGTAAAATAGAGCAAGAAAAGATCATCATTCGTATTCACGTTTTCCGGACGTACAAACGGTGCGGCATTCTCGATTCCTTTGTGGAAATCGCCCCAACCTTCGGGAATAATTTTACCGATAGAGATGAGTTTTTCAACAGTCGGCGATTCGGGCATAGCCTCTTTAATGGCGCTTATCAACGTCTCTTCGCCAATAGCAACGATTGCTTTTACACTCGCCGCATTGGTGCGATAAACGATGTCTTTTTTGGTCAAAAGGTGCGTTGCCGGAATGGCTACCGCGCCGATTTTATGCAAGGCAAGGACGGAAAACCAAAATTCGTATCTTCTTTTGAGAATCAACATCACCATATCGCCCTTTTTTATTCCCATTGATTGGAAATATGATGCCGTTTTGTCGGATTCCCTTTTGATGTCGGCAAAGGTGAAGTCAATGTGTTCGCCTTTGTCGTTTGTCCAGCACAAGGCTCTTTTGTTGGGTTCTTTTGCAGCCCATTCATCCACTATATCGTAACCGAAATTGAAATTTTCGGGGGCATTTATTTTGAAATTTTGTCTGAAATCTTCGAGTGATTCAAAATTTACTTTTGATAAATATTTTTCAAGCATAATTTTTATTTTTTATAGATTATTTGTTGAGTTAATGGTGGCACGAAAGCACGAAGGGGCGAAAGCGCGAAAGGAGATTGATGTAGTTATTTCGTGCCTTCGCGCTTTCGTGCTTTCGCGCATTAAATAATGACAGCCAAAAATTTCACCGGTTTGCCGTCCAACGCTTTCATTCCGTGCGGGAGGTTGGAGTCGAAATAAATACAGTCTCCCTCTTCCAAAATCAATTCTTTTCCGTTCATACTGAGCATCAAGCGTCCTTCGAGCACCATATTGAACTCTTGTCCGAAGTGCGAATTTTGATGAATCGGATTGTCATTCGGCTCTACCGATACGATGAAAGGGTCGGCTTTCCGGTTTTTAAAACCTGCCGCCAACGATTGGTACTTGTACGCTTTGGTACGTTCGATTGCCATTCCCTGCCCTTTGCGCGTGAGGTAATAAGCGTTCATACGCGCCTCTTCGCCGAACAACAACGCTGTTAACTCAATACCGTATTTCTGAGAAATGCAGTGTAACAGACTAACGGGAATATCCTTATTCCCGCTTTCGTAAACAGCGTATTCTTCGCCCGAAAGTCCACAGACGGCAGCCATTTCGCTTTCCGAAAGTTCCAACGCCTCCCGCAAGCCTATCAGGCGGTTGGCGATTTGTTTAATTTGTTCGTTCATATTTTTGTTTTTAAGATTTTCAGATAATCAGATATTCCCCAGCTGGCGCAGGTTTGTAACCTGTGCCTTCTCCAAAATTTATCTATTCTTTCCAAATTATTCATTTGAATTTTTTGTTTAACAAGGCACAGGTTACAAACCTGCGCCAGCCTCGGGCCTTTTAGTAATCATTTAGTAAACCAACCATTACAAATGGAATCGCACTTATAATTGATTGAAATACAATAGAATACCAAATATTATATTTAATAGTAATATATGTAAAAAGGAAACCAAAAACAATCGCTCTAATTAAAAAAAAAAGATTAGAATGAAGTGTATGAGTAAAATCTATTCCAAAATAAACAAACAAAATAGGACTAATCAATATTAGATACTTTTTGTTATTTTGAATAAAATCCAAAATCAAGACATAGACATTCTTTCTGAAAAAAACAACTAATGAAATAATAATAACTAAGGCGAGTACAATATATCCTATAATAAGAGTATCAAAAGTAAAAGACAAAAGCACATAAAATAACATTGCCAAAACAAATATATATTTACGATTGAAATTAAAAAATCCAAAAGAAGCAAATTGCATTATGAAAGGCACTAAAAAAACCTCCGTAAGAAAATTCGTATCCTCTGGAACTAATACTTCAAAATTACTCGAAAAATCTACGCCATTTATTATTAGTTTGATAATTGTATAAACAGCAAAAATAAAATAAAAAAATAAAAAAAGTAAAATATCCTGTTTAAAACTATTCGTTTTTTCAATAGGATTAGAATTGGGAAATTTTAAATATGAAACAAAGTTTATTATTGGTGTAAAAAACCAAATAGTCACACTCTTTTTATTATTTATTATTTCTTCCATTTTTGTCATTAAATTTATTCTATTATTTTACTTTTCGGTGGTTTCTCTGTCCGACCACTCAAATGTGTCCGATATGCTCTGTTTTTCTCGCTTGAAGTACGCGCAAATGTGCCGGCATTGCCGGACAACACCCAAATATACGAACATCTAATTACCCATTCGCCTTTATCCCCTTAATCACCGCATTCGAGAAACCGTGCTCCTCCATCGCGTTCAAACCTTTGATTGTCCAGCCCCCCGGAGTGGTTACTTTGTCGATTTCAACTTCCGGATTGGATTGATTTTGCAGAATTAATTGGGCGGCGCCAATCATTGTTTGGGCGATTACCTCTTGAGCCACGCCCGGTTGTATACCCAATTCGACCGCGCCTTGTGTCGCCGCGCGAAGGTAGCGTAGCGCGTAAGCGATTCCGCACGAAGAGATTGAAGTAAAAGCCCCCATCGAACTTTCCGGAATTAACAGTACTTTTCCTAATTTTCCGAAAAGGGTAGATACGCTTTCATCCTGCTCCTTTGAGGCATTTAACGAAGAGATGAACGTCATACTCTCGTGTATTGAGATAGCAGTATTGGGCAACACACGGAAGAGGGTAAAATCATCGCCCACTTTGTCGGAAATCGTGCGCAGACTGATACCGGCGGCAATCGAAATCACAACGTGTTGAGTTACGTTTAACGATGGTTTCAGCAAGGTAATAACAGAATCCACCAACCACGGCTTTACAGCCAACAGGACGTAATTGGCAGTTTGCACCGCTTTCCGGTTGTCTGTGGTAGTGAATATCTTTTCATCAATCTCTTTTATGCTGTTCAAGTTATCTTGGCTTACATCTGCTACAAACAAGTCTTCCGCGCGGCATAACCCGCTTTCGTACAACCCGTGAATAATGGCTTTCCCCATATTCCCGGCTCCGATAATGGCTATTTTCATATAAAATTAAAATTTAAAGTGATGTATTTTTTGCAAATTCTCGCAAAGTTAATGTTTTTATTTTAGAAATGAAAGGATAGAGTGCTGAAAATAAACAAAGGCGCGAAGTTTAAATTTTTCTTCGCGCCTTTGTATTTTTTGCGTTTAATGCGAATTTTTTTGATGAAGTAATTTACTCATATTTAATTGCCTGCACAGGGCAACTTTCGGCCGCCTCTTTGATTTCTGCTTCATAAGCAGAGAAATCCGCATTTCCCTTAACTGTTGATTTGTCTTGTACCTCAAATACTTCCGGACAAACACTTTCGCAATTTCCGCAGGCGATACAATCATCTGTAATCCATACTTTTTTTATAGCCATATTATTTTTTGTTTTAGTTTACACTATAAAAACAGTTTCTTGTAAAAAAAGGTTCATAGTAAATTTTCTTATGTCCTTATTTGAAATAATTCTAAATAAGATAACATAAGACGGATAAATTAAATACCTTTGCACCGAATTTGTAAAAAATCACCCTTATGAGGTTATCCGAACTGCAAACCGGAGAAAAGGCGATTATTGTAAAGGTACTTGGTCACGGAAGTTTTCGCAAGAGAATTATTGAGATGGGGTTTGTGCGTGGAAAAGAGGTGGAGTCCATTCTCAACGCGCCCCTTCGCGACCCGATTAAGTACAAGATAATGGGTTACGAGGTTTCGCTACGCAAAAATGAAGCCTCGCTCATTGAAGTGATGAGCATTGAAGAGTTTGATGCGCTGAAAATAAAAAACAAATATCACGGCGTTTTGGAAGAAGACCGGAAAACCCTTATTGAAGAGGTGGTGCGCGAGAAACAAAAACTCATCAACGTTGCCTTGGTGGGAAATCCGAACAGTGGTAAAACAAGTTTGTTCAACTACATTTCCAAATCCAATGAACACGTTGGTAATTACAGCGGAGTAACAGTAGCGGCGAAAGAGGGCTTTTTTCAATCGCAAGGATACAAGTTCAGAATCGTGGATTTACCCGGCACCTATTCAATGTCTTCCTATTCTCCGGAAGAGTTGTATGTACGTCATCATGTGGTTGAAAACACTCCCGATATTATAATAAATGTGGTCGATGCCTCCAATTTGGAACGAAACCTTTATCTCACAACGCAGTTGATTGATATGAACGTTCCGATGGTGATTGCCCTCAATATGTATGACGAACTCGAAAAGAGCGGGAGCAAATTAGACCATTTACTGCTTAGTAAATTGTTGGGAGTTCCGATTATTCCGACTGTTAGCAAAACGGGGTTCGGGATAGATACGCTGTTTCACGTGGCAATAAACTTGTATGAGGGCTGTAATTTCTTTAATTCAAACGGGGAGATTAATCCGGAACTTTTCCTCAAAGAATTTGAACATCATCCGCAACATAAGCACGAACACCCGGAGGGGAAAGAGCATCCGATGATTTATGAAGTATTTCGCCACATTCATATCAATCACGGACCGGAGTTGGAGAGCGCCATATCGTGTATTCAAGCGGTCATTCAAAAAGAAGAATCGGTTAGGGCTAAATTTTCTACCCGCTTTCTTGCCATAAAATTGTTGGAAGGCGACAAGGAAATCGAACAAATTGTCCGGAAGTTTGAAAACGGAGAGGAAATTCTTCGTGTTCGGGATACGGAAGAAAAACGTATCTTTTCGTTATCGAAAGAAGATACAGAATCGCTGATTACGAATGCAAAATACGGTTTCATCGCCGGCGCATTGAGGGAAACATTCACGGAAAGCGAGGAAGAAGTTCGGAAAGAGACCCGGATTATAGATTATTTTGTTACGCACAAGGTTTTCGGGTTTCCGATTTTTTTCCTGTTTCTTTGGATTATGTTTGAATGTACATTCCGGTTGGGAAAATACCCGATGTCGTGGCTTGAGAGTTTGATAAGATGGGGGAGTTCTGCGTTGAACGCACAAATGGCGGACGGAATGCTGAAAGATTTGCTGATAGACGGAATCATTGGCGGCGTAGGCGGTGTCATTGTTTTTCTACCTAACATCTTGATTTTATACCTGTTTATCTCTTTTATGGAAGATTCGGGTTATATGGCGCGGGCAGCGTTTATTATGGACAGGGTGATGCACAAAATGGGACTGCACGGCAAGTCGTTTATCCCGCTGATTATGGGATTTGGCTGCAATGTTCCAGCCATTATGGGCACGCGCATCATCGAAAACCGCAATAGTCGTATGATTACAATGTTGATTATTCCTTTTATGTCTTGCGGGGCGCGGTTGCCGATTTATTTACTGTTTGTCGGGATTTTTTTTCCGGAACACGGTAGTTTGGTTTTGTTGTCGCTTTACCTGTTTGGAATATTGACGGGCGTACTTGTTTCCAAATTTTTACGGAAATTTATTTTCAAAGAAGAAGAAACTCCTTTTGTGTTGGAACTTCCGCCTTACCGGATGCCGACTTTGCAAGCCGTGATTATCCACGTTTGGGATAAAACGAAGCAATATCTAAAAAAAATGGGAGGAATTATTTTAGTTGCCTCTATCATTATCTGGTTTTTAGGCTATTTTCCCCGCAATACGGAAAATCAAGAAGTGCGCAATCAAACTTACATCGAACAACTGGGACATCTCACGGAACCAATGATTCGTCCGTTAGGTTTTACTTGGGAAATGGGTGTTTCTCTTATTTCGGGCGTAGTTGCCAAAGAAACTATTATCAGCACGTTGGGCGTACTTTACAATAATGATACGGAAACAGTTTCCCTTTCCGAAAGATTGAAAACCGTTCGGAATAACGCCGGTGAACTTGTTTACACGCCGTTGGTGGCATTCTGTTTTATGCTGTTTGTCTTGTTGTATTTTCCGTGTATCGCTTCGTTGGTGGCAATCAAAAATGAGTCCGGAGGTTGGAAATGGGCAATTACAGCGCTGTTTTATACGTGTGCGTTGGCTTGGGTTGTCACTTTTGCGGTATATCAGGCGGGGCGTTTTTTAGGGTTATAGTAAAAATGAAAATTATGATACAGGAGATAATTGTTTACATCATTGGGATAGGCGCTGTAGGGTATATTTTTTGGCGGATTTTCAGAAAGAAAAAGAGAAGTTCGTGTGATGGTTGTACGGCGTGCCCGAAAGAGGATGATGTCCCATTAGGGACGTAGAAAAATGTTGTTATCTCTTGCTCCGTATATGTTGAAACACAGGTCATTCCGAATGCCCAATTATTAATAATCAAACAGACAGAAATAACGAACAGATCCCTCCCTATGGTCGGGATGACCGGCGTTTCCATCGTGCGGTGGAGGGGAGTAGAGGCGGTGGCAAAGCCACCGCCTCTACTCCCCTCTTTCTCATCATGCGTGGTGTCATCCTGAACCTTAAGTTTGCGGTAGGAAATATCCGAGGTTGAATATTTACTTTTGTTGTATAAAAGGAAAGATTTAACCGACTGACAGAGGTAAACTTTATCCTGAACCGGACATCAAAGTCTATGCTGCGA